>Ga0265342_10000043_pt1 | contig 137642 bp, 111 predicted proteins | sample 4CB327metaG_FD_203125 | JGI IMG/M metagenome (GOLD analysis project Ga0265342, IMG submission 203125) | Rhizosphere microbial communities from Carex aquatilis grown in University of Washington, Seatle, WA, United States - 4-CB3-27 metaG | ecosystem: Host-associated > Plants > Roots >...
CCTCTCCCGTCCGCGGGAGGGGGTTAGGGAGATCACCGTCGCTTACGGCAGCGTGATACGCCCGGGCGCGCCGTTCGCGCCGGTTTGCGTATGGCAGGAATTGCAATCACCGCTGGTCTGCGCGACCGGCATGATCCGCTCGCGACCCTGGTAGGTGACCTTGGCGTGATAGGGCGCGGTGATCGCGCCGGTGTACATGAAGTTGCCCGCGGCGTTAGGGGTCAGCGTGACCGTGCGGTTGGCAGCGTCGACGATGACCACGCGCGCGCCGGTGGTGCCGTTCACGCCGTTGCACAGGTTGGGCTCGTGGCCGGTCGGATAGAGCGTGCCGGCGATGGTGAAGCGGGGCGCGTCGTCCTCGCCGGCGTGGCAGCTGATGCAGGCGCGGCCGGGGTTCATCATCGGGTTGCCGTTGTTACCGCCGGTCCAGGTGGTACCGCTCGTGCAGCGCGCGGCCGCGCCGAGCGGATCGACGACGGTGCCGCCGGTGCCGCAGGTGCCAGCCGGATAGCCGGCGGAGATCCAGGCGTTCACGGTTTGCATCTCGGCAGCGGTCGCGCGCGTGCCGGGAGCCGGTGGCATCGGCGACGTCGTGCTCTGCATGCGGACCGCGGTGCGCTGGGCAAAGGTCATCGACGCATCGACGAACGAAGGCGTCATGAGATTCGCGCGCGTCACCAGCGGCATCGGCGCGCCGTTGACCGGCGTGGCCGCGTGGCAGGTGGTGCAATGGGTCTGGTAGACCGCCTGCACGTCGCAGGGGAGGCCGGCGTTGGTCGCGCCGCCCGCGCCCCCGGTGCCGGTGGCCCCGCCGGTTCCAGTCGCGCCGCCCGTTCCGGTGCGTCCGCCCACGCCGGTCACGCCGCCCGAACCGGTCGCGCCGCCGACGCCGGTCATCCCGCAGCCCGTGCTTGGGTAGCCGGCCGCGATCCAGTTGCCGAGCGCCTGGATCTCCGCGGCGGTTGCGCGCGCGTTGGGCGCGGGCGGCATCTGGCCGGCCGTCAGCTGGATGCGGGCGAGCGCGCGCTGCGCGAAGTTCTTGGTCGGATCGGCGAACGAGGCCGCGATCAGGTTCGCGAAGTTCACCAGCGGCATCGGCGCGCCGTTGACCGGCGTTGCCGCGTGGCAGGTGACGCAGCGGGTTTGCAGCAGCGCTTGCACGTCGCAGGGAAGGCCGGAGGCGACCGTCGCGCCGCCGGCGCCACCCGCGCCCGACCCTGTGCCCGTGGCGCCCGCGACGCCGCCCGGACCACCGCCGCTCCCGGTCACGATCCTGCCTCCAAGGCCGCTGGCGCCCGCGCCTCCGCCGGTCCGGCCGCCCTCGCCGAATCCCGGATCGCCGGCGTCGAAGCCGTTCTCGCCCACGGTGCCGGTGCACCGGGTCAGGACGAGCAGAGAAAACAAAGCCAGGAGAGGGAAGAGACGGGATGTGGTCGAGCGCATCAGATGTGTGATCTAGGTACCCCTTCGTCGCGCGAAGCAGGCAGATCGAGCACACTTTTTTGAGGAACTACCAGCTGTTGGCGAGCGCCAACGCGGTGCCGTTCCCACTATCGCTCTTGTCCCGGAGCCCCAGGTACACGAAGAGCCATGCATCGACGTCAGGTCGACCACGGCTCGATTTCGATCGGGGAATCTGCGAATGAGAAAAGTAATCGGGTCGGCAGTCGAGCAATGTTGCCGCTTGGCCAGCCGACCCGAGAAGGCGTTACTCGGCCTTCTTCTCGTCCTTCTTGTCGCCGTCGGCCTTCTTGCCCTTCTTCGCCTTCTTCTCCTTCTTCGGGGTCTCGCCGGCCGGCGCGTCGTCGGCCTTGGCAATGGTCCACGAGGCGGGGAGCAGAACGGCAATGGCCAGGAAGATGGTGCGGGTGAGGTTCATCGGTGTCTCCTAGTTGGGGTTCACACCCGACGGTGGGTCGGGGCTGCGCTTCCATGAAGCACCGGCCATGCCATCACGGCTCCCCCTTAGTACACCGAGATCGCGGCGCAGATTCGCCACTCGGGCCCTGCGAGCTCGAGCCGAGAAGCCCCGCGTGTGGCGGAATGGCGCACGGCACCTGAGCGCGTGTACAACCACGCCCCACCCGTGGGCGCGGCTCACGGATGAGGCGGGTTCTGCGCGGCACAGCTGGGATCGGCCAGCTGTTGCTGATCCAGTGCTTGAAGCTCCGCGACCAAGCGCGCGATACCAGCCGGAACCGGACCGTGGCAAAACTCGCCGGTGTCGCAGGTGGGGCCGGCGAGGAATCCACGACCGTCGCCCCGCAATAACTGGAACATCTGCCCGTCGGTCGGCCGCGAGTCCAGGCCATAGACCGGTGGCGCGCTCATGGCCAGCGCATGAACGACGTCGGGGTCGGCGAGATCCCGAGCGATGTCCGACACGTCGATCCGTGCGGGGTCGCCACACACGGGGAGGGTGGGAGTGCAGCTCAGCGGCCCGGGCGGATCGGCGACGCGGACGAAGGTCGTGGTGTGCTGATACGACCCTGGCGGCGTCAGCGTGCTCTCGACGGTGCTCGCGACCAAGCCGCCGTTGGGTCCATAGGTATAGGTCGCGTCGAACGCGCAGATCAGCGGACCGCCGTCGGTGATCACCGCGTCCGCCGGCGCCGAGGTGTCGGGCGCCGTGTCGTACTGCCGCGCGCTGGAGTCGGTCGCCGCGTCCGAAGGGGCGGTGCTCGCCGACGAGCTGCACCCCGCGCCCAGCCACGCCAGCGCGGCAGCGACGATGACCATGAGCGCCACCAGCGCCGCGGGGGCGCGGAGGTGCGACGAAAGGACGTCTCCGTTTCGCGTCGGGGGCATTCAGCTGTGGATAGGCAGCAAGAGGCGTGCCCGTGCGAGGGGCCGCATCCTGCGGCCTTCACTCGACCCGCTTTCAGAAAACTGGGATCCGACGACCACGATCGGATCGTGAAGTCCGGGCACGCGCGCTGCGGTGGCTCAGGGCAGCGCGTGCGCGAGGGGCGTGAAGGCCGGCGCCGGGTAGAGCGCGAACCAACCCGCGTATCCCAGATCCGGGCTCGAGATGATGATCTGCGGCCGGAGGGTGCCCGAGGTCGTGAGCTGGCTGGCTCCGAAGCAGGCGAACTGGCCGGCGACGTCGGCGAACCACATCCCGCCGAATTCGTCGAAGGCCATGCCCATCGGCAGCGACTGCACGTCGGGCGCGATCTGGACGCCCGGCGTGATGGTCTTGGTTCCGCTGCCCGCCTGGTCCGCCGGGGTCAGCCGCGCGAACAGACCCTCGTAGTTCACCCAGAGATTTCCGTCGGCGTCGAAGGCCAGCCCCTCGGGCGACGACAGCGGGCCGACGACCGGCGGCGGCGAGAGCGCGATGACCGTGAGGTCGGCGCCCTGGCCCGAGCTCGCGAGGTGCGCGGCATTGATGCGCACGACCGTCGATGCGCCGCTCGACGCGATCCAGAGGTTGCCGGGACCGTCGAACGCCAGTCCCGCGGGCGCGCTGACGCCGCTCTGCTCGACGGCGGCGGTCGGCCTCGATGTGCCCGGCGTACCCAGGGACGATGCGGCGATCTTCACGACCTTGTCCGCGGAGATGACCGAAACCCAGAGGTTCCCGTCGTTGTCGAACGCCAGCGCGGCGGGGCCGGGGATCGAGGTACCGAATGAGGGGCTGTCGATGATGATGTCGGGCGTCTTCACCCCGTCGGCGCCCAGCGCCGCGGCGGGGATGCGCGCGACTGGCGGATCCGCGGTGGTGCCGCCGATGACCCAGGCGTTGCCGAACACGTCGAACGTGAAGCCGTCGGAGCCGCCGGTCGTCGCGGCGACCGCTGCCGGCGACGAGCCGGTCGACGCGAGGCCGGCCGGCAGGTACGAGAGCAGCGTCGACCCGTCCGGCGTGTTGCTGGCGCCCATCCAGAGCGCGCCGCTGCTGGCGATGCGGCTGTAGACGACGTTGACGATCGTGGTCTGGCCGGCGCGCACGCACGGCTCGGGGACGTCCACCACCGGAGAATAGGCGGTGCGCACCATCTGATTGCCCTCGGCGACCAGATAGGCGGTGATGGTTTCGGGGCCGGCCGCCAGCGACAGGTCATTGCTGCCCGTCAGCGTGGAGCCGCCGGCCAGGCTGACCGATCCGTGGCCGCTGGGTGTGCCGCTGATGTGCACCGAAAGGGTGCCGGTGGCGTTGCTCGTCGGGCAGGTCGAGCCGGTGTTACCGCCGAAGCCCGTCGCGCCGTTGCCGCCGAAGCCGGTGTCGGGACTCTTGCTATTGCCGCCGCCGCAGCCGGCGAGCAGCAACAACATTCCAGAGATGACCTCCTGACCTTGGAGTCTGCGCGCATGTCGGTTCGTCATGCCGCGGGCTATCGGCGATTTGTGCGATAAACCTGAGTGGAAGTCGGACGCGGGAGGACAGTCGATGTGTGGACGGGAGCGGGGCGTGGAAGCAGCGGCCGTCGTGTGGTTCGCGATCGCATTTTTGGGGCTCGTGCCGGCTTGCGGAGAGCTCGGGCCGGCTCGCGTGCTCGCCCGCGGGGCCGGACTTGTTCGTCCAGTCGCAGCCTGTGGTCGCCGCCGACGCGGTCTATATCGTCGCCGACGGAAACCCGAGCCAGACCGAGATCGTCCGCATCGCGCGGTGAGGCCGAGCTCGCGGCGCCGGCGGCCGCGCATGTGAATTCGGCGTGTCGCCGCGAATGTCCTCTGGTCGCGGGGCCCGAGAGCCGCTAAAAAGGGCCTCACCATGAGCGCCGAGTTGCCGATCCTCAGCTTCATCCTTCGCAACTACAAGAACTTCAACGCGCGTGCCACGCGCGACGCGACGATCGCCTACTGGCGCCACATCGAGCGCGGCGGGCGCATGTTCTGGGCGGTCGCCGGTGCGATGTCGTCGGCGCAGCTCGGCATCGTCATGGCGCCGGCCATCCGCGCCGGCCTCATCCACGGGTTGTCGGTGACCGGCGCGAATCTCGAGGAGTCACTGTTCCGGCTGGTCGCGCACGACCACTACAAGGACTTCCCCGACTACCGCTACTTCACCAAGCAGGACGACACCAAGATCCTCAACGACCGGATGCGCCGCGTGACCGACACCAGCATCCCCGAGGACGAGGCGTTCCGCGCCGTCGAGAAGATCGTCGTCCCGATGTGGAAGCGCGCCACCGAGAAGGGGGAGCGACGCTTCTGGCACGAGTACTTCTACGAGCTGATCCAGAGCGTGCCCGCGAATCTGCAGCAGGGGCCCGCCGGCGAGTGCTGGCTGCTGGCGGCGGCGCAAGCCAAGCTGCCGATCGTCGTTCCCGGCTACGAGGATTCGACCTTCGGCAACATCTTCGCGTCGCACGTGAAGATCGGCGAGTGCAGCGCCGCGATCTCGAAGTCGGGCATCGAATACATGGCGGCCTTTTACGACGACTACCGCGAGCTATCGTCAGGGCAGGGCGTCGGATTCTTCCAGATCGGCGGCGGCATCGCCGGCGACTTTCCGATCTGCGTGGTGCCGTCGATCAAGTACGACCTCGAGCAGCCGGTGAAACCCTGGGCGTACTTCTGCCAGATCTCTGACTCGACCACGTCATACGGCTCGTACTCGGGGGCGACACCCAACGAGAAGATCACCTGGGACAAGCTGACCGCCGAGACGCCGATGTTCGTGGTCGAGTCCGACGCGACCATCGTGGCGCCGCTGATGATGAACGCGCTGCTCGAGTGCAAGCAGCACCCAGCGGAGGCCAACGCCCTCATCGCGAAGGCCGCCACTTCATGACCAACGCCGTCCCCGGACACGCGTCCTGAAGCTCGCGCGATTCGAAGAGCGCCTGCGGCACGAAACCGCGGGGAACGCGCTCGAATCCGAATCGCGCCAGGTAAGCCTCCGCGGTGGTGGTCAGAGCGTAGGCGCCTAGCGGGCATTCGGCGGCTTCGTAGAGTGCGCGGCGTAACAGGGTGGTGCCTATGCCTGTGCACCGCATGTTGGCCGCGACCGCGAGCGAACGAACGAGGGCCGCGTCTCCGTGGAGCTCGAGGCCGGCGCAGGCCACGATCCGATTGCCGTCGTCGACGACGAAGAACGTGTCGAAGTTCTCCGCAACGCCCGCCGTGGGGAGCTGCGTTTCAGCGAGCAGCGCGAGCACCGCCGGCAGATCTTGCGACTCGGCCCGGAGGATCATTCGCGCGTCCATCCCTCCCGCTGGAGCAGGGCGAGCACCGCGCGCGCACCTCGTTCCGGATTTCCCGCACGCGGGCGAGCGGCTTGCCCTTCGGGTCCTCGAGCGGCCAATCATCGCGGCGCAGACCGGGTCTTCCCAGAGGTAGTCAGTGAGCCTTCGCAGGGCGTCGTATGCGGCGGAATAGTAGTGATACGTGCCCTCGCCACGCGACCGGATAATTCCCGCATCCACCAGGCGCTTGAGGTGGTGGCTGAGCGTGGAGGCCGGCATGTCCACGTGCGCCTGGATCGCGCCGGCGGCCGCGCCTTCGTGCCCGGCCTGTACCACGTAGCGCAGGGTGGCGAGCCGCACGGGGTGCCCGAGCGCGCCGAGCTGCGCGGCGTGGTGCTCCACCTTTCCTATGATTGGCAGTTTCCCGGACACGCAGGCTAGTTCTATATTATTCGAAGTACGCCGCAACCGGAAACCCGCAGAGCTGCGCCCCAAACCTGGGAATTTCCCGACCGTAACCTCCGGTACCCGGCCGGCGTAGAGTTGGCATCATGAAACCACGGACGCTCGATTCGGGAATCGCAGGTGGCGCGGTCCTTTCGCTGCTCGCGCTGGGGTTCGTCGCAGGCTGCCGCAGCAGCGCGGCCGCCGAGGGTGGTCCGGACCAGCAACCGCACGGGCCGCGGACGACCGTGCTGTCGAAGAAGACCTACACCAAGCCGGCTGACAGCGTCTTGCGGCGCAAGCTGACGCCGATGCAGTACGAGGTCACGCAGAAGGAAGGGACCGAGCCGCCGTTCCAGAACGAGTACTGGAACAACCACGGCGCGGGCCTGTACGTCGACGTCGTGACCGGCGAGCCGCTCTTCAGCTCGACGGACAAGTTCGAGTCGGGCACCGGCTGGCCCAGCTTCACGCGGCCGGTCGAGCCGGGGCGCGTGGTCGACAAGGTCGACCGCACGATGGGAATGGAGCGCACCGAGGTGCGATCCAAGGCCGGCGCTTCGCACCTCGGCCACGTGTTTGACGACGGGCCGCAGCCGACGGGCCTGCGCTACTGCATCGACTCGGCGTCGCTGCGCTTCGTGCCCACCGACAAGCTGCAGGCCGAGGGCTACGGCGAGTACCAGGTTCTGTTCGGGGGTGCGACGGCGGGCGCGAAGATGACGGCGCCGCTCGAAACCGCGTATCTTGCCGGCGGCTGCTTCTGGGGCATGGAGGAGATCCTGCGCAAGATCCCCGGCGTGGTGCAGACCGACGTCGGCTATGCGGGTGGCAAGACCAAGTCACCGACGTACGACGAGGTCTCGACCGGCAGCAGCGGCCACGCCGAGACGGTGCGCATCGTCTTCGATCCCAAGAAGCTGTCCTATTCGGATCTGCTGGAGAAGTGGTTCTTCCGCATGCACGATCCGACCACGCTCGATCGGCAGGAGAACGACGTCGGCACGCAGTACCGCTCGGCGATCTTTTATACGTCGGACGAGCAGCGCAAGACCGCCGAGGCGGTCAAGGCGCGCGTCGGCCGATCGGGCAAGTGGAAGCATCCGATCGTCACGCAGATCGTTGCCGCCGGCGAGTTCACGCGCGCCGAGGAGCACCACCAGAAGTATCTGGAGAAGAACCCCGGCGGGTACATGTGCCACTACTTGCGTGACTGAGGCGGGCCCTCGAGCACCTCGCGCACCTTGCGCAGCAGCGAGTCGGGCACGATCGGCTTTTGCAGGAACGAGATGCCCGAGTCGAGGATGCCGTGGTGCACGATGGTGTTCTCGGTGTAGCCGGACAGGTAGAGCACCTTCATGTCGGGCCGCAGCGGCATCAGCCGCTCGGCCAGCTGCCGGCCGCTCATGCGGGGCATGACCACGTCGGTGATCAAGATGTGGATGCGGGCGGTGAACCGCTCGCACACCAGGAAGGCCTCGCCGCCGTTGGCCGCCTCGAGCACGTTGTAGCCGTTGCGGCGAAGGATGGTGCGCGAGATGTTGCGCACCTGCTCGTCGTCCTCGACCAGCAGCACCGTCTCCGTTCCGCGCAGCACCACCGGACCCGACAACGGAATCTCCGCGGTCTCGACCACGCCGTCGGTGCGCGGCAGGTAGATCCGGAACGTCGTGCCCTTGCCGACCTCACTATAGACCCAGATGTGGCCACCCGACTGCTGGACGATGCCGAAGATCATCGACAGCCCGAGCCCCGTCCCCTTGCCCTTCTCCTTGGTGGTGAAGAAGGGCTCGAAGATGCGTGTCTGCGTGGCCGCGTCCATGCCGATGCCGGTGTCGGTCACCGCGAGCAGCACGTACGGGCCGGGCGTCACGCCCACGTGGCCCGCGGCGTACTCTGCGGTCAGCTCGGTGTTCTCGGTCTCGATGGTGATCTTTCCGCCCTCCGGCATCGCGTCGCGCGAGTTGATGACCAGGTTCATCAGCACCTGCTCGATCTGCCCCGGATCGGCGCGCACCTGGCCCAGCGTGCGTTGGGTCAGCAGCGACAGCTCCACGTCCTCGCCCAGGAGGCGCTTCAGCATCGCCTCGAGGCCGTTGACGACTTGATTCAGATCGAGGTTGCGCGGCTGCAGCATCTGCTGCCGGCTGAACGCGAGCAGTTGCCGCGTCAGCGCCGCCGCGCGCTCGCCTGCCTTGCGCACCTCGTCGAGCTCGCCGCGCATCGGATCGCCGACCTTGAGGCCGTCGATGATCATCTCGGTGTAGCTGAGGATCACGGAGAGCAGGTTGTTGAAGTCGTGCGCGACGCCGCCGGCGAGGCTGCCGATGGCCTCCATCTTCTGGGACTGCCGCAACTGCTGCTCCAGGCGCTTGCGCGGCGACAGATCGACGACGGTCGCGACGGAGCCGAGGCGCGCGCCGTCGCGCACCACCGGGAAGAGCCGGATCTCGGCCTCGAAGCGCGAGCCGTCGCCGCGGTCGAACGCCTCGTCGTCCATGAACGCGCTCTCGTCGCCGAGCAGCGCCTGGCGCAGCCGGCAGGTCTCGCCGGCGCAGCGGACCTCGAACGGCTTGCCGTGGTGGAGCAGGGCGTGCACCTCGCGCCCGACGAGCGAGCCCTGACCGGCGTAGCCGAGGATGGTCGTCGCGGCGCGGTTGGCGAAGGTGAAGGCGCCCTTGCGGTCGACGCCGAAGAAGCCCTCGCCGGTCGAGTCGAGCAGCAACCGCACGTACTCCTCGCTGTCGCGCAGCGCCTTCTCCGCCTCGCGCCGCGCCTGGCGCATGCGGCTCTCCTCGAGCTCGCGCTCGATCGCGTGCAGCAAGCGCGCGAGCTTGCCCTTGACGATGAAGTCACGCGCGCCGGCGCGTAGCGCCTCGACCGCGCTCTCCTCGCCGATCGTGCCCGAGACCACGACGAAGGGCAGCTCGACGCCACTCTCGTGCAACGCCGCCAGCGCGGGGATCGCGCCGAAGCCCGGCATCGAGTAGTCCGAGATGATGATGTCCCACTTCCGACGCGCCAGTGCGTCGGTCATCGCCGCTGCGGACCAGACCCGCTCGTAGTCGACATCGAATCCGCGGCGCAGCTCCAGCAGCAGGAGCGCGGCATCGGACTCGCGGTCCTCGAGGATCAGTACCCGCAATGGCTTCTTCTTCATCCAATCCCTCCCGAGCGTGGCTGAGCCAGCGTGAAGAAGATCGCCGCGCCCTGCCCGACGGCGCCCTCGGCCCAGACCCTCCCCCCGTGGCGATCGAGAATGCGCTGTACGGTCGCGAGGCCGATCCCGGTGCCGGGGTAGTCGGCCTCGTCGTGCAGCCGCTGAAACGGCGCGAACAGCTTGCTCGCCAATGCTATGTCGAACCCGGCGCCATTGTCGCGCACGGCGAAGACCGTGCCGCCCGCCTGCGTCTCGGCGTGAAAGCTGATGCGTGGCGCGGGCGCGCGCGCGGTGAACTTCCAGGCATTGCCGAGCAGGTTCTCGAACACGACGCGCATCAGTCGACCGTCGGCGTCGGCGACGATCTCGCGCTCGGCCTCGAACGCCACCAGGCGCGCGGGCTCGCGCCGCCGGAGCTCGTCGATCACGTTGCGCGCGATGTCGGCGAGGTTGATCGGCGCCCGCTCGAGCTGCGACGCGCTCAGCCTCGAGAGCTCGAGCAGGTCGTCGATGAGCTCGCCCATGCGCTGCGCGCCGGTCCGGATCCGGGCGAGGTATTCGCGGCCTTGCTCGTCGAGCGCGCCGGCGTAGTCGTCCTCGAGCGCGCGGCTGAACCCGTCGACCACGCGCAGGGGCGCGCGCAGGTCGTGGGAGACCGAGTAGCTGAACGCCTCGAGCTCCTTGTTCTTACGTGCTAGCTCATCGGCCATCGCCGCGCGCGCCTCGGCCAGCCGGCGCGCGGAGCGTGCCTCGGCCGCCTCCAGCTCGCGGCGCAGCAGCTCCTCGCGCACGCGGCGCTGCTCGTCCTCGACCTGCTGTCGCCGCAGCTGCGCGCGCACGCGGGCCTTCAGCACGGCGAAGTCGCTCGACTTGGCGATGAAGTCGTCGGCGCCGGCCGCGAGCCCCTCGATCATCATCTCGCGATCCTCGCTGGCGGTGATCATGATGAGCGGGATCTCGCGCGTCTCGGGCGCGGCCTTGATGCGGCGGCAGGCCTCGCGGCCCCCCAGGCCCGGCATCATGAAGTCCAGCAACACGCAGTCGGGCCGCTGCGCGGCCAGCATCTCCAGCGCCTCCTCGCCCGAGCGCGCCTGCACGACGTCGTAGCCCTCCTCGCGCAGGACGTCGGACAGCGTGTGCAGGTAGGTCGGGCTGTCGTCGACGGCGAGGATCCGCTTGGGCGCGAGCAGGCTCGCCGCCTCGGGGCCGCTGGTCTCGGCGTGGCGCAGCAGCGCGGCGAGCCGGGCGAGGATCACGCTGGCGTCCTCGCCCTTGCTCACGAACGCGTCGGCCCCCGCGTCGAGCGCCTGCAGCTCGGCGCCCCCGCCGGCGTCGGCGGCGGTCAGCATCAAGCAGGGAGTCGCGCGCAGCGCCATGTCCCCGCGCACGCGCCGGATCACCGTGGCGCCGTCGATGCCCGGCATGATGCCGTCGACGACGATCGCGCTCGGCCGGTAGTCCGATGCCAGGCGCAGGCCTTGCTCGCCGTTCTCGGCCGCGATCACCTCGTAGTCCGCCGACAGCGCCTGCGCCAGCTCCTCGCGGAATGTGTGGCTGTCGTCGATGACCAGCACCGTGGCGCGGGTCGCGACGGGAGCCTCGTCGTGTCGCCGTGCCAGCGCGCGCGCGCGTGAAACCACCTGGGTGCGGTCGTAGGGCTTGCCGACGTAGTCGGTGGCGCCGACCTGCAGTCCCCGGATGCGATCGCGCACCTCGGCCTCGGTGGACAGCATCAACACCGGCAGGTCGGCGGTCTCGGGCGCCGAGCGGATCGCCCGCAGCAGGTCCAGCCCGTCTCCGTCGGGCAGGAGCACGTCGAGCACCGCGACCGCGATCGGCTGCGACGCCAGCGCCGCGCGCGCCTCGGCGAGATCCGCACAGGGGATCGGCCGCAGCCCCGACGATTGAAACGCCTCCGCCAGATCCATGCGCACGGTGAGGCTGTCGTCGACGATCAGCACCGCGCCCAGCGGCGCGGCGGCCGTCTCGCCCGCGTGGGGCGGCTCCGCGGCCGGCCTTCCGAGCATGTCCATCACGTCGATCACCGTCCCGCCTCCCTCATCGACGCGCCTGTCCCGCGCCGGTCGCCGCGTGCGCCGCCGCGGCGATCGCCGGACCGATCTCCTGGATCGGCAGGATCTGGTCGGCCGCGCCGATGAGCGCCGCTTCCCGTGACATGCCGTAGACCGTCGACGTCGCCTCGTCCTGCGCAATGGTCGCGCCGCCCGCGCGCCGGATGCCGAGCAGGCCGGTCGCGCCGTCGCGCCCCATGCCGGTGAGCAGCGCCGCGATCGTCGTCGCGCCCATCTCGCGCGCGATCGAGTCGAACAGCACGTCGATCGACGGGCGGCAGGAGTGGCGTTCGGGCTCGGACGTGAGTGCGAGCCGCGCGCCCGCGACCACCAGATGCTTGCCGGGCGGCGCCATCAGGATGCGGCCCGCGCCCTCGGCGATGAGCGCGCCGTCGCGCGCATAGGCGACCCGGTGCACGGTCTGGGCGTCGAGCCACTCGGCGAAGGCGGCCCCGAAGGGCTCGTTGATGTGCAGGACGATCAGCACTGGCAGCGGGAAGCCGCCGGGCAGGCCGCGCAGGATCTCGACGAGCGCGCCCGGCCCACCGGTCGACGCGCCGAGCGCGACCAGGCGGCGCGCGTGCGGAAGGGCAGTGGCACTGCGAACGGTCGTGGTGGCGGGGGAGGGGAGCGCGTCGCGCGCGAGCTCGGGCGCGCGGCCGAAGCTACCGAGGCGCGCGCGCAGGTGGGTGATGACCTTGATGCGTGACACCAGCTTGATCGCGGCCAGGTAGCGTCGCTCCCAGTCCTCGTCGGTCTCGTCGCCCAGCGGCTTCTCCAGCACGTCGACCGCGCCCGCGGCCAGCGCATCGTAGGTGCGGAACAGCTCGCCGCGGTTGGTCGACGCCGACACGATCAGGATCGGCGTCGGGAAGTGCGCCATGATGTACTCGGTGGCCGCGACGCCGGTCATGATCGGCAGCATCATGTCGAGCGAGACCACGTCGGGGCGCAGGTCGTGGCAGAGCTCGATCGCGCGCTTGCCATCGGTCGCCTCCCCGAGGACCTCGATGTCGGGATCGGCGGCCAGCACCTCGCACAGGCGGCCGCGCACCGTCGCCGAATCCTCGACGACCAGCACGCCGATCTTCTTCGCGGCGCTCCGGGTTCCCAGCATCACGCCACCAACTTTCCGATCCGCTCGAGCAGATCGTTCTGATCGAGCTCGCTCTTGACGATGTAGGCCTTGGCGCCGACGGCGCGGCCGCGCGCGCGGTCCTCTTCTGCATCGCGCGAGGTGATCAGGATCGCCGGCACGTTGCACAGCGACGGATCCTTCTGCGTGGTGGCGACGAACGTGAAGCCGTCCATTCCGGGCATTTCGACGTCGACCAGGAAAAGCGCGTAGCGCCGTGCCGCCGCCTTCTCCAGCGCCTCCTCGCCCGAGGTCGCCATGTCGACCTCGTAGCCGGCGAGCTCGAGGATGCTCTGCTCGAGCATGCGCGTGGTCAGCGAGTCGTCGACGATCAGCACCGGTGGGCGCGGCCGGGGCACCGCTCGCTCGCGCGCCTCGCTGCGCGCCGCCGCCGCGACGAGCGCCTCGGGGTGCAGCACCAATAGCGGGTTTCCCTCGGCGTCGAGGGCCGCGCCGGCGACGACCGTATCGGCGGCCACACCCTCGGGCAGCGGCTGGACGACGACGGTCTCGGTGCCGCGCAGGCGCGTCACGCCCAGCGCCGCGCGTCCCCCCGGCGCCTCGACGATCACCGCCGAGCAGGCGCGCCCCGTCGCCGCGCCGCCGCCGGCGCGCAGCAGGCCGGCGAGCGGCGCGAACGGGATCGCTTGCCCCGCGACGACGATCGACTCGGCGTCGCCGGCGCGCGCGATGTCCTTGGGGGCGAGGCGCACGATCTGCCGGATCGCTTCGAGCGGGATCGCCGCCGTGCGATCGCCGGCGTCGACCACCAGCGCCTCGAGCGAGGACAGCGAGATCGGGACCGCCAGCTCCAGGGTCGTGCCGCGGCCGGGCTCGGTCTTCACGGCGATGCGGCCGCCCAGGCGATCCGCGACCTCGCGCACGACGTCGAGGCCGACCCCACGCCCGGCCATGGGCGTCACCGTGCGCGAAGTGCTGATGCCGCCCTTGAGCAGCAGGCGCACCAGGTCGTCGTCGCCGAGGCGGCTCGCTTCGATGTCCGACAGGCCGCGCGCGGCGGCGCGGCGCACCGCTGGCAGGTCGATGCCGCGCCCGTCGTCGCTGCAGCGGAAGACGACCCGGCTCGCGCGGCGGTCGATCTCCAGGCGGATCTTGCCGGCGGCCGGCTTGCCGGCGGCGATGCGCTCGCGCTCGGGCTCGATGCCGTGCGCGACGGCGTTGCGCACGGCCTGGACCAGCGCGGTCTGCACACTGGCGAGCACGTCGGCGTCGAGCCGCACGTCGGCCCCCTGGCTCTCGAAGACGATGCGCCGGCCCACGCTCTCGGCGGCGTCGCGCGCCATCCGCTCGAGCACGTCGAGCATCGCGGCCGCCGGCAGAAGCCGCAGCCGCTGCCCGCTCTGGCGCACCTGCCGCAGCTCGCGGTCGATCTGCTCGATGCCGCGGCCCAGGCTCTGCTCGATGCCCCCGACGAGCGTGCCCAGCTCCTCGGCGAGCGAACGGGTCTTCGTGTTGGCGGCGCCGCGCGCCTGCTGGACCGTCCCGAGCTGCTCGATCAGCACCTCGGCCAGGCGGCGCGCGCGCTCGAGCGGGCCGAGGCTGCGGCGGAGCGCGCCGAGCTGGCCGTGCGCCTCCGCGACGCCCTCGAGAAGATCGTCGACCTCTGCGAGATCCGCGCGCAGGGTGTGCGGCAGGACCTCGGGCATGGGCGGGACGGCCCGCGCGGGCGCGGCCTCCTCGGCGGTAGCGGGTGGCGCGCCGGTCGGCGCCGCGGGCTCGTCGAGCGCGACCACGCGGGCGCCGAGCTGGTCGACCAGCGCGCGCAAGCTATCGATGGTCGGTCGCGGCACGGCGCCCGCGTGTGCGCGGAAAGGCTCGAGCGCGTCCTCGATCGCGTGCGCGAGGTCGGCCATCTCGCGCTGCTTGACCACGCGCGCCGCCCCCTTGAGGGTGTGCGCCAGGCGCAAGAGGTGCGCCACGCGCTCGGCCGCCGCCTCGCCGCGCTCCAGCTCGAGCGCGCCCTTGCCCATCTGTTGCAAGAGCTCGCGCGCCTCGAGGCGAAAGTATTTGTAGGGATCGCCGGCCATTCGTCAGGCCTCCGCGCGCACCAGGCGGAGGAGATCACGCGAGAGCGTCGCCAGCTGCGACGCGGTCTGCAGCGTCTGCGCCGAGCTGCTCTCGGTCTCGCGCGTCGATCGCGACACGTTCGAGATCGCGATGTTGACCTGCTCGACCGCCGTCGCCTGCTGCTTGGTGGAAAGCTCGATCTCGCGCGCGGCGTCCTGCGTGGTCGAGACCAGCGCGGCGATTTGCTTGAACGACGCCGCGACGTCGGCGAACTGCTTTCCCACGCTGTCGACGGCCTTCGAGCCGGTCTCGGTGGTCATGACCGTGGTGTTGACCGCGCCGCGCACGTCGTCGATGAGCTCGCGGATCTCCTTGGTCGAGCCGGCCACGCGGTCGGCCAGCTTGCGGATCTCCTCGGCGACGACGGCGAAGCGCTTTCCCGCCTCGCCGGCGCCCACCGCCTCGATGCTGGCGTTGATCGAAAGGATGTTGGTCTGCTCGGCGAGCTCCGAGACGATGTCGAGCACCCCGCCGATCTGCTGCGACTTCTTGCCGAGGTCGAGCATGTGTCCGACGACCAGATCGATCTGCTTGCGCGTGCCGACGATGGCGTCGTTTCCGCGGTCGACGGTGGTGTCCCCGCTGCGCGCCGACGTCGTCGCCTGTTGCGCGACCTGGGTCACCCGCTGCGCGCTCTCGGAGATCTGACGCGACGTCGCGAGCAGCTCGGTGATCGTCGTCGTGATCTCGCTCATCGCGGTCGCCTGCTCTTTGGCGCCGGTCGCCTGCTGGGTCGCCGCCGCCTGCAGCTCCGCCGATGAGCTCTGCATGCGGCCCACCGACGCGCCGACCTGGCGGGTGAGCGCCCGCGTGATGAAGAAAGCGATCCCGATCGACAGCGTCAGCGCAACCAGCGTCATCAGGACCAGGGCGCGGATGCTCCGGGTGGCGGCGTCGCTCGCCGTCTGGCTCGCCGCCTGGAGCACGCGCCGCTCGAACGCGACGAACGCCTTCACCAGGCCGTCGAGGTCGTCCCGCTTGGGCGCGAGCTGCGCCTGATAGGCGCGCAGGATCGCGCCGGTGTCGTCGCCGGCGCGCCGCATGGCGAAGATGTGCTCGACGACCCGCTGGTGCTCGGCCTCGACGCGCTCGATCTGGTCGAGATCCCGATGACCCTCGTCGGTGACGACGGCGGCGCGCAGCCGCGCTATGGCAGCGGCGACCTCGGCGCGCGCGGCCCGCACGTCGTCGGCGAAGGCCTCGTCTCGGGCGAACAGGAACCCGCGCAGGGCGGAGGACTTGCGTTCGATGGCCGCGTTGAGCTGCTCGGACTCGATCAAGATCTGCGCGTTGACGTTGATCACGTGGTCCTTGCTGCTGACGACCCCGCGCAGGGCATTGATCGACAGCAGGCCGATGACGATGGTCAACCCAACCGTAACCGCGAAACCGGAGCCGACCTTGCGACCGAAGGTCCACCCGCGGTCCAGCGGCTGGCTCGTTGAATGGCTCAATGGGTGGTCCATCGGCTACCGCTCCTTGTTTCTGGGGGGGCCCGCGGGCCGACCTCCGACCGCGGACAACACCGCGGCGACGTCGATGAGCGGGCGAATTACGTCGCCGGCCTGAACCAGGCCGCGCGTGAGCGCGGACGCGCGAGCCGTGGCGCTGGCGGTCGGGCTGGCCGCGGGCGGCGGCGGCTCTTGCGTTGCCGAGGGCGCCGCCAGTTGCCCCTCGAACGCGTCGAACGCTAGCCCGATCGGCGTCGCGCCCGCGACCAGCACCAGCCAGCGGGTCGGCGTGCGCGCGGGGTATCCGAGGATCAGGCGCAGGTCGTGCACCGGCGCGAGCGCGCCCCGGAAGCTGGCGATCCCGAGCAGGGTCGGGACGGAGCTGGGGACCGGAACGATCTTGCGGTCGACGTGCAGGCCGAGCACGTCGGCGAGCGGCAGGGCGAACGGATCGCCACCCACGCGAATGCCGAGCAGGCGCGCGCCGTCGCGCACCGGCGGGACCGCAGGCGACGCGAACGCGCGATCGAACTCGGCGCGCATGCGATCGGCGACTTTCATTGCCCGACTTTCAACATGGGACCCCTGGGAGGGTTCCCAAACCCTCCCGCGATGGGGCTCCGGCGGGGAAGCCGCCTACGCCCCACGCCATTCATTGCCCCACCTGGGTTGCGCCCAGCTCCGCGCGGCAGAGCGCGGTCAGGGTGTCGCGGTTGAAGCCGCCGCCGAACAGCAGCAGGCGCGATGCGTCCTCGCGTTGCAAGAGCGGCAGCGCGAGGCCAAGCTCGCGGCGCGCGAGGTCCGCCTGCCCCGAACGGCGCGCCAGCAGACCCATGTGCAGGCGTGGCATCGCGAACGCGGGGTCGAGATAGACCGCCACCTGATCGTGATCGATCGCGGCGGCGCGATCGCCGCGGCCCTCGCGGCACAGCGCGAGCAGGTAGTGCGCGCCCGCGTTGAGCTCGTCGAGCCCCAGGAGCTCGGCGCAGGTGCGCTCGGCGTCGTCGAGCCGCCCGCTGTGGGTGAGCAGCGCGGCGCGCAGCAGCAGCGAATCGGGATCGGCGGCGGAGGGCAGCGCGTGCAAGAGGCCGAGTGCCTCGGTGTAGCGCTCCTGGGCCAGCGACTCCATGACCGGCGCGAGATCCGGCGCCGCGCGGGCCAGGCGGCGCGCGGCCGTCGGCGCCTCGGCGGAGGGCTCGACGGCGACCGCACCGCCCCCCTGGGGCACCGGTGTCTTGTCGTCGTCGCGCTCCGCCGCCAGTGTGCGGATCCGATCGCTGGCGCGCTGGATTGTCTCGATCCATGAGGCGGCGCCTTCGTCGATGTGCGCCGCCGACGCACCGTCGATGCGGACGGCGGACACCCCGTCGTCGCGGCGCTGGTAGTAGAACGTGCCGTGCGTGTGGCGCAGGTGAAAGTCGTGCGACAGCCCGCGCAGCGTCTCCGCGTGACCCAGGAACAGATAGCCCCCGGGCGCCAGCGCGCGCGTGAGACGCGCGATCACCGCCCGCGCCGTCTCCAGCGTGAAGTACATGATCACGTTGCGGCACAGAATCAGATCGTAAGTGCCGGGCGCGAGTAGCAGCGGATCGTCCGCCGTCAGGTTGCGCTCGTCGAAGCGGACGGCGTCGCGGATCGGCTCGACCAGCGTCAGCTCGCGGCCGAGCGGCCGGAACCAGCGGGCCTGCGCGTCGGCGGGCGTCTCGCGCAGTGACCAGGTCGAGTAGCGCGCCGCCGCCGCCTTCTCCAGCGCCGCCGGGTTGACGTCGATGCCGCGGATCGAGACCGTCCAGTGCGGGACGGCGATCTGGTCGTGCGCGACCATCGCCAGCGAGTACGGCTCCTCGCCCGAAGCGCAGCCCGCCGACAGCAGGCTCAGTGTGCGCGTCGCCGCGTGCGCCGCGATCCGCTCGGGCAATACCACCTGGGCCACGGCGCGGAACTGATCGATGTTGCGAAAGAAATACGTCTCTCCGACGGTGATCTCGCGCGCAAGCTGGCTGACCTCGTCGCCGAACGGCGCCGCCGAGTCGAGACGCTCGAGGTACGCGTTGGCAGCGAGCCCTGTTCGATCCAGGCGCCTGTGCAGCACCTCGGCCAGGAAACCGGTGCGCGACTCCTCGAAATGCAGGCCCAGGCGGCGCGCGAGGCCGTCGCGAAATCGGTCGGTCTCGAGCGAGGGCAGCGTGCCGGTCATGGCGCTCCCTCTGCGGCGGGCTTGGTGGCGAACACCGTCTCGGGCACCAGGTGGACGCCGCGCAAGAGCAGCAGGAGCTCTCGATCCAGCGCGCCGATCGCGCTGACCGCGCCGGCATCGGCGCCGGCCAGCAGCGGCGGCAGCGCGCGCAGCTCCGCTGCGGCGATCGCGCGCAAGCCGATGACCGACGTGACTGCCAGCGCGACCTGGCGCTCGCCGACCGCGACGGTGATGAAGCGCCCGGTCTCGGTCGCCGGCGCGGTCCCGAGCAGGCGAGCGGTGTCGATCACCGGCGTCGGTACGCCCCGGATCATCGCGAGCCCGGCCACGATCGGCGGGGCGCTCTCGACGCGCTGGAGCGGCAGGGGCCGCATCGTCTCGACGACGGCCGTGATCGGCAGCGCACAGGCGACCGAATCGACCTTGAACACCAGGCAAGTGCCAGCTTGGGGCTGATCTTGCGGGGCTTGTAGCACGACGACGTCTTCCCTCCGAAGCTCACCGCGACCTCCCCCCGGCGGTCGTCTGACTTTGCTTGTAAAGAGTCCGGCACCGATTGTCGGTCCGACGATACGGTAGACGAAATTGCACATGCTGCCAAGCAGCAACCAGGTAAGACGCGTGGCTACACCGTCGAGGTTGGTCAATGTCCACGTGTACCGGGCATGACCCAATTCCATCTGACCGTGGCACTGCTGGTCGTGTTACGTCTCTTGGTGCGCCGATGGAACGTCGCCTCGCCGTTGTTTTCGCTATCACGTTGGCCGGCATCGGCACGGCCTGCTCGAAGAACGCCGGCGGGCTGGCCGGGGCCGGCGGCGCCACCGGAGCCGGGGGCAGCGGCCCCGACCGGCTCGCGGTGGTCACCGACCGCTTCGACAATGCGCGCAGCGCCGCGACATTGCGCGAGACCATCCTGACCACCAGCAACGTCGCCCCCGGCGGTTTCGGGCTGCTGTTTTCCCGCGCGATCACCGGCGACGCTTACGCCCAGCCGCTTTATGTCGCCGGGGTCGACTTCGGCGGCGGCGTCCAGCACAACGTCGTCTACGTCGCGACCTCGCACAACTGGATCTATGCCTTCGATGCGGACGACCCGGACGCCGCCGATCCGCTCTGGTCGCGCATGCTCGGCGCGCCGCTGTTGCTCGGGGCCGGCGGGGACTACGATCCGGGGTGCACCGACATGCGCAACGAGGTGGGTATCACTTCGACGCCGGTGATCAGCTTGGCCGACAACAAGATCTTCGTGGTCGCCAAGGTGCCCGGCGATCAGCACCTGCACGCGCTGGACCTGGCGACGGGCGCCGACGGCGACGGCTCGCCGATCTCGATCGGGAACGTGGCGATGACCGCGTTCGACCCGGCGATTCACCTCAACCGAACAGCGCTCTTACTGCAGGGGGGCGTGGTCTACGTCGCCTACGGCAGCCACTGCGATCATGGCGCGTACCACGGCTGGCTCTTTGGCTACGACGCGAAGACGCTGCAGCTGGTCCGCACCTACAACGCGACGCCGACTGGTACGTGGGGCGCGATCTGGCAGTCCGGTGTCGGCTTGTCGGGCGACGGGACCAACATCTTCGCGACGGTGGGAAACGGGACCTCCGGCGATGGCGTCAACATGGGCAACAACGTCGTCCGCTGGACGCCCTCCGGAGCCACGCTGACCGTCGCCGCCCACTATCAGGCGCCGGTCCACGGCGACAACGATCTGCAATCGGGCGCCGTGCTGCTCGGCGACAGCGGTCGACTGCTGGGCGGCGGCAAGGACGGCAATGTTCTGCTGTTCCGGTCGTCGGACATGTCGCTGCTGCAGCAGATCGCCGTGCACAACGAGATCAACAGCTTCGCCTTCTGGAACGGCGGCTCGGCGGGCGCGCTCGCGTACGTCTGGCCGACCCTGCAGCCCCTGCACGCCTATCAGGTCGCGGCTGGCGGGCTGACCGAGATCGCGACCAGCGCAGAGATGCAACCGGTGCATCCGTCCGCGATGTTCGTGATCTCGTCGAACGGTGCGATGCCGGGCACCGGTGTGCTGTGGGCGTCGATGCCGATCGCCGGCGACGCCTGGCACGCAACCGCGACCGGCGCTCTTTACGCCTATGACGCCACCGACGTGTCGAAGCCGTCGCTGTGGAACAGCACGCTGGATCCCGCGGATGCTGTCGGAACCTTCGCCAAGTACAGCCCGCCGATTGTCGCCAACGGCAAGGTGTACCTGAACACCTTCTCGGGACACTTGCAGGTCTACGGTCTCAAGCCGTGACCGCCGTCGGCAAGAGGGTCGTGTTCGCGACGGTGACGATGCTGGCGCTCGCGCCGGCATGCACGTCATCTGGATCGAAGTGCTGCGACCTGGCGGAAGCAGGCGGCGCGACGGGCGCGGGCGGCGACGGGTCGTCGTCAGGGCCGCCGCACAAGCTGCTCTTGCGCGACGAGGCGCAGTCGATGGTCAGTTATGTGGAGATCGGCAATCCCGCGGCCGGCTGGCACACCACGGTTTCCTACGGACGGGATCTGCAGCTGGTCGGCAACGGCCGCTTCCTCGTCGGCACCGACAATGGTTTCGAGGAGCGCTCGCTGGCCGACGGCTCGCTGGTCGTCGAGCAGGCCGCGTTCCCCGGCACGCTGAGCGCGCACCGGCTGCGCAATGGCCTCACGATGCTGGCGGGCGTGAACTGGCAGGGCGCGGCGGGTGTCGTGCTGGTCGAGGTCGACGCGAGCGGCGCGGTCACGCAGAGGATCGGCTTTCCCGATTTCGGCTTCGTGCGGCTGGTGCGCCAGACCGCGCAGGGCACGTTCCTGATCACTGTCGACGACGCGGTGATCGAGGGCGACGCGAGCGGAAACATTCTCTGGCGTGCCAGCGTGCCGCGCGTGACCCCGGCCGCGTCGCACGTCTGGGAGGCGCTGCGCCTGTCATCGGGCGATACCGTCGTCAGCACGGGGTATGGCGCGAGCCTGGAGGTGTTCGGACCTGACCAGACGCTGAAGCTCACGATCACCGGACCGGCCGACGTCGTGCCCAACCAGTTCGTCGGGTTTGAGATCCTGCCCGGCGGCAACTACCTGGTGGCCAACTGGCTCGGCCACAGCGGCGAGGTGATGGGCGTCCAGCTGCTCGAGTACGATTTGACGGGGGCGCTGGTCTGGTCGTATCAGCCGGATCCGGTCACCGAGTCGCGGTCGCTCCATCATGTGATCGTCCTCGACGGGCTTGATGCGAGTCAGCTCTACGTCGAGGACACCACCGGCATGCTCACGCCGGTGACCGTGCCGGCGCCATGAAGCTGCGCTTGCGCCTCGTGGGTGCGCTGGTCGCAGGTGTGCTGGGCGTGGGTTGTGGCGCGTCCTCGCACGCGGGCGTGGACGCGGGCCGAGCGGACGACGTTGTCGAGGCCGGCGGCGACGCGCTGGATGCCGCGACGACGATCGACGGCTTGCCGTCCGGGTTGAAGGCGATGCTGGTGACCAACGGAACGACCGCGCTGTCGGCGGGCGACACGGTCATGGTCGATCGTCTGCACAGCCGGGGCTTCGTCGTGACGTTCACCACCGACGTCGCGGCGACGGCCGATGTGGTCGCCGGCCAGGACCTGATCGTGATCTCCAGCAGCGCGGAGTCGGGGCCGCTCGGCACCAAGATCCGCGACGTCGAGATCCCGGTCCTGTGCATCGAGAACGGCGCGTTTCCGACCATGGGCCTCGCGGGCACGACGCTGGCGACCAACTACGGCTCGACGTTCAATCAGACGGCGGTGACGATCGCCGATGGTGCGCCGTCGCTGGCCGGCGGGCTCAGCGGTAGCGTGACGATCACCGCGACGCCGTCCGAGCTCGGCTGGGCGCAGCCGTCGGCGAGCGCGGTCATCGCCGCGACCATGGCAGACGATCCCACGCACGCGATGCTGTTCGGCTATCCCGCGGGCGCGGCGATGCCCGGGCTGGCGGCGCCGGCGCGGCGGGTTGGCTTTGCGATCCGCGAGACGGCGGCGGCGAACCTGACCGATGACGGTCTCGTGCTGTTCGATGCTGCGGTGACGTACGCGCTCTCGAATTGACTGCCGGACGCTGATCGTCGGTCGCGGCTGGTTCGCGTGCGGGCGATACCGTGACCGTGCGCGTGGCCGCGCGGGTTCCGTTGATACGGATCTCGATCGTCCAAGGCCCGAGGCTGGTGCCGATCGCCAAGGCGAACCGCGGATACCAGTGGCCGAAGCGGCGCGCGCCGTGGTCGTCGAGCAGGACGTACTGGGTCGACGTGCGGTCGTCGGGAGCGATCAGTGTCGCGGTGATCAGATCGCCGCCGCGCGCTGCCAGTGACAGGCCGACGCCCAGTGTGCCGTCGGGCTCGATCACCGTCGGGTCGGGCGCTGGGTCTTTGATCTGCGCCACCTCCGGCACGTCGCCGTCGACCATCATCGCGTCCATCACGGCCGAGGGCGGCTCATCGACCGGCGGATTCCGCCAGGCGCCATCATGGCGCAGCGTCTCCACCGCCTGGCCGGCGCAATCGCGCACCTCGAGGTGGAGGTGCGGCTGCGTCGAGCAGCCCGCGCTGCCGGCGATCGCGAGCGGCGTGCCGGGCGTGACCCGCTGGCCGGGCCGCACGCGCGCCGAGCCGCGCCGGATATGACCGTAGAGGATCTCGAAACCGTTGTCGTGCCGCACGCGCACCACGTTCCAGTGGCCGGCGCAGGTGATGTTGCGATCCGGTTGATTGTCGATCACCTGTTCGACTACGCCCGCGGCCACCGCGTGGATGACGGCGCGACCATCATCCATCTCGCGAAACGAGGGGATGTCGATGTCGAGCCCCTGGTGGCCGTCGTAGGTGCGCGCGCGCGCGCCGGTCCGGCCGCGGAAGTCGGCGAGGCCGGGACTCGACGGATCGAGGTCGACGTAGTTGTTGATCATCCAGTCGCGGCCGTTGGCGCCGTCGAGGGGAAAGCGGGTGAGCCTGAGCTCGGAGAGCGCGCAAGAGGGCGGCGGAGGCGCGACGGAGGAGTCGGGGGGATCGCTCGGGCGGCGGCACGCGGTGAACGTGAGAGCCAGCGTAGCGGCGAGGGTGATCTCCGGTCCCCTCCCCCGTCTGCGGGGGAGGGTTAGGGAGAGGGCAAGCCTTGCGAGTCGCGGCGCCTGCGGGCCCCTCTCCCTAACCCTCTCCCCCGCGGACGGGGGCGAGGGGATCGGAAGGATCGGCGACGGGCCCGAGTCTCGCGCGAGCTCGTGTGAGGATTCGTCAGCAGCGTGAGAAATCATGCCCGCGACGGTCGCAAGTTCATCGTCGCCGGCGGTCGCCAGGAGATCGCTTTTTTGTCGTTTTTTTGTCGTCGTTTTTGTCCTGTGCGCGTGGTCGGCAAGCCCGACCTCGGAAGATCGCTCCCGCTCGATCCGGACGCCGACGCCGTGATCGTCGACAGCGGACGCACCCGACTTTATCGGTCGCTCCTGCGATCGGATGCGGTCACGTCGATCGCGATCGCGCCCGACGCCGTCCTGCGCCTCTGCTCGGAGCTCGAGGTCAAAGGGATCTGCTTCTATGCGCGCTCGAACGGAGCCACGGTCGCGCTGCGCGTCTTCACCGTGTCGCTCGCCGGCCACGAGGACGCGGCGACGGGCGGCGCGGTCCTCGGGCTTGGCGCGCTGCTGCCGCCCGGTGACTGGACGATCGAGCAAGGGCACGGCCGTGTGCTGAACCGCGGTCTCTTGCGCCTTCATGCTCCGTCGGGCAGCGCGGAGATCGCTGTGGGCGGTGCGGCCGAGATCGTTGCGCGTGGAACGCTGGCGCTGCCGCCGCGCCCGGTCTAGCGCCACCCGGATCCTAGCGGGTCACGGTCTTTCCCTCTTGCGCGGTCCAGCCAGGGAATCGGCGCGCGAAGCGGAGGGGCAGGATCAAGTTCCCCGAACAGGCGTAAGCGTGCTCGGCGCGGTCGGCAGGGACGCTGACCACCGGCGTCTGTTCCGCGCGCCGCGCCGGGGTGGCGAAGCCGTTGTCGTTCGCCGGTGGCACGTCGAGCCGGATCACGGCGCGCCTCCCACCCCCGCGCGCGCCGCGATCACCAGCACGGCTCCGGGCGCGTTGAGGCGCAGGCCGATGCCGGCGACGGTCTCGATCAACCGATCGATCTCGTCGCGCGCAACGCCGGCCGACGCCAGCGCGTGCCGGAACGGCGACAGCACCTTGTAACGCAGGTCGCGCGCGTCGGGCGCGACCAGGTGCCGGCCCAGGCCGCCGATGCGCTCCATCTCGCGCGCGAGGTCGGCGATCGCCACCGCCGTCCCCGCGTGCGCGGCCAGCGCCGCCAGCGCCAGCAACGGCTGCCTTTGTAGATTTCGCGGTGGTCGGGTCGGAATCTCGACACCGCGATAGGTGACCCGGCGCTCCGGCAGATCGACGATCAGGATCGGCGTCGCCGTCACCGGTTCCGCGGGGCGCGGCGCCGCCGGCTCTCTCGGCGGCTCGAGCGTCGCTTGCATCCCGAGGCCCGTCGCCGGCATCTGCGCGGGCGTCAGCGTTTCGATTTGCATGACTAGGCCACCTTCCGCACCGCCGGCCGTCGCTCCTCACCCTCGGCCGCCGTCGTTGCCGGCGCCCCCGACGCCGCGCCGCCGATGCCGGCGCGCGCAAGCAGCTTGCCGCGGAGCTCGTGCAGCAGCTCCTGGTGCTCGATCAAATACTGCCGGGCCGCCTCGCGCCCGTTGCCCAGGCGCTCGGTGCCGTGGGCGATCCAGGCGCCGCTCTTCTCGAGCAGGCCGGCCTCGACGCCGAGGTCGATGATCTCGCCCGCGCGCGAGATTCCCTGGCCGTAGGCGACGTCGAACTCGGTCTCGCGGAACGGCGCCGCCATCTTGTTCTTCACCACCTTGACGCGCGTGCGGTTGCCCACGACCTGCTCGCCATCCTTGAGCGCGCCGATGCGCCGGACGTCGAGGCGCACCGACGCATAGAACTTCAGCGCATTGCCGCCGGTCGTGGTCTCGGGGCTGCCGAACATCACACCGATCTTCATGCGCAGCTGGTTGATGAAGATCACCATGCACTTGCCGCGTGCGCACGCCCCGGTGAGCTTGCGCAGCGCCTGGCTCATGAGCCGCGCTTGCAGGCCGACGTGGGCGTCGCCCATCTCGCCCTCGAGCTCGGCCTTGGGCACCAGCGCCGCGACCGAGTCGATGACGATCACGTCGATCGCCTCCGACCGCACCAGCATGTCCGTGATCTCCAGCGCCTGCTCGCCGCTGTCGGGCTGCGACAGCAGCAAGTCCTCGGTCTTGACGCCGAGCTTGCGCGCGTAGCCCACGTCGAGCGCGTGCTCGGCGTCGATGAAGGCGCAGGTCCCGCCCGCGCGCTGGGCCTCGGCGACCACGTGCAAAGCCAGCGTGGTCTTGCCGGATGATTCAGGGCCGTAGATCTCGACGATGCGGCCGCGCGGCAGCCCGCCCGTGCCGAGCGCGAGGTCGACGCCCAGCGATCCGGTCGAGATTACCGCCACCTCGGCGCGCGCCTCGCCGGCGCCGAGCCGCATGATCGCGCCCTTGCCGAACTGCTTCTCGATGTCGCCGACGGCGGCGGCGACGGCCTGGTCGCGCGCGGGGTCCTTGTTCGCGTCCTTGATGTCCTTGACGCTCTGGGTCTCTTTCGTGCTCTGGGTTGCGTTCTCCATGGCTCCCTCCCTCTCTTTTGGAGTGAACCCACGATACGCGCTACCTATGACAAAAGTGGTCCCACCGGAGTATGTTGGCGGAATCATGGGACGCAAGAGAGTGGCACCGGTCCGCTACGCGCCGGCGGGCCGCCTGCACGAGGTGCGCGCGCTGCTCGACCGCGCCGAGGGGACGTCGATCTACGATCTGGCCGAGCGCTTCGCGGTCAATCCGCGCACCGCGCTCCGCTACATCCAGGCGCTGCAGCGCGCGGGCGAGCCGCTCTACGAGGAGATGGTCGGGCGCCGCAAGGTGTGGCGGATCATGCCGACCGCGCGCCGGCAGACCATCTCGCTCAGCACCAGCCAGATGGTGGCGCTGTTCCTGTCGCGCCGGGTGTTCGACTTTCTCGCGGGTACCGGTTTCCAAGAGGATCTCGACGACGTGTTCCGGAAGCTCGAGGCGACGCTCAAGAGCAAGGAATCGGTGGCGGTGCGCAACCTCGATCGCAAGGTATTCGACGTCAATGAGGCGCGGCATCTCTACGAAGGGCGCATCGAAGACGTCAACGACATCATCACCGCGCTCTTGCGCGAGGACCGCCTGCGCGTGACCCACGAGGGCGTGTCCGGCGGGCGCAAGACCTTCGTGCTCGAGCCGTACACGTTGCTGGTCTACAAGAAGGGGCTCTACCTCGCCGGCTTCAGCCACCAGCACGCTGCGATCCGCACATTCGCGCTCGACGGATTTCGCGAGGTCGAATGGCGGAAGGGCGATCGCTTCGAGTACCCGGCCGACTACCGTCCCGAGCAGTTGACCGAGGGTGCGTTCGGCCTGATCCGCGGTGAGCCGACCCGCGTGCGCATTCGCTTCGACGGCAAGGTCGCGCGCTACGTGCAGCGGCGCCAGTGGCACCCGACGCAGCGGTTCGAACGCCTGGCTGGTGGCGCCGTCGACCTCATCATGGAGGTGCAGGGGACGGTCGAGTTGGTGAGCTGGGTGCTTGGATATGGCGACAAGGCGATCGTGCTGGAGCCGCCGTTGCTGCGCGCCGAGGTTGCGGCTGAGGTCCAGCGCGCGGCGCGAAACTACGGGAGTTAGTCACTCGCGCGATCGACGGATCAGGTCTGTCCTCGACGAGAAGCGTGGCCATCGTGTTGAGAACGGAGGACAACATGCCCAACGACAAGAATCCGGGACAGAAGAACAAGGATGATGAAATGGGCGAGGGCAATCACGACGCCGATCGCCGTTACCGGGAGGCCACAGAGGAATACGTGAAGTCGGGCCGCCCCGATCCTGCAGGCAGAGAAGCCCAGCGCTCGATGGATGATGATCGCGAGCGCCGGGACCTCGAAGAGGCCGAGCGCCGCGCGCGCACGGGCTCGCCGCAGCCGGGTGGCAAGGACGCGCGGCCGTCGTCGGACCGTGACGCCGGCAAGAGCGCGGGTAACAACCCGCGCGGCCCGAACGGCGGCAAGCGTTACTGATCCGACACCGTCACGGCCAAGGCCCCGGGCCTCGGTCTCTGGTCCTCGAAACCCCGAGGTCCGAGGCCTGAGGCCCGAGGCCTTTTTTTTGCGGGCATGCGTGTCGGGGATGGCGATACTCGTTCGTCCTAAGACCAACCCAAGAGGGGGAACCGCATGCTTTACGCACTGCTCTGTTACAACTCCGAAGAGATCGTCGGCTCCTGGAGCAAGCAGGAGGACGACGAGATCATGGCGCGCCTGACGGTCATCAACGACCGGTTGCAGAGGGAGGGAAAGCTCGGCCCGACGGCGCGGCTCATGCCCACCACCGCCGCGACCACGCTGCGCAAGGCCGGCAAGGGACGGCGGCTCGAGGCCAGCTCCGAGCCGCCGACGGTGCTCGACGGCCCCTATGCCGAGACCAAGGAGCAGTTGCTGGGCTTCTACCTCGTCGACTGCAAGAACCTGGAAGAGGCGCTGTCGATCACGAAAGAGCTGGGGGTCGCCAATCCTGGCGGCGCCTACGAGATCCGGCCCGTCTCCCTCTTTCTGCCGGGCTCGGGCGTCACGTGAACGACGCCGGCTGGATCGATCTCGCGCTGCGGTCGGCCCGGCCGCGCGCGATGGGCGCGCTCCTGCGCTACTTCCGTGATCTCGACGCGGCGGAAGAAGCATTCCAGGAGGCGTGCCTGGCGGCACTCAAAAACTGGCCCGAGAACGGCCCGCCGCGCGATCCCGCCGCCTGGTTGATCCTCGTCGGCCGCAACTCCGCCATCGACGCCGCCCGCCGCCGGCGCAAGCAAGAGGCGCTGCCCGACGACGGCCGGCTGCCCGGCGAGGGTGACGGTCCGGACGATGCGGAGTCGGCGCTGGCCGACCGCCTCGACGGCGCGCACTACCGCGACGACATCCTCCGGCTGCTGTTCATCTGCTGCCACCCGGATCTGCCGGCGACGCAGCAGATCGCGCTCGCGCTGCGCATCGTGTGCGGGCTCTCGGTCAAGGAGATCGCGCGCGCGTTCCTGGTCCGCGAGACCGCGATGGAGCAGCGGATCACGCGCGCCAAGAGCCGCGTCGCCGCCGCTGACGTGCCGTTCGAGACGCCGGGCGGGCCCGAGCGCGCGCCGCGGCTGGCGGCGGTCGCCGCGGTCGTCTACCTCATGTTCAACGAGGGCTACTCGGCGACCGGCGGCGACGCGCAGATCCGCGCGCCGCTGTGCGAGGAGTCGATCCGCCTCGCGCGCCTCCTGCTCCACCTCTTCCCCGACGAGCCCGAGATGATGGGCCTGCTGGCGCTGGTGCTGGTTCAGCACGCGCGCGCATCCGCGCGGCTCGACGACGATGGTCAGATCATCTTGCTCGAGGACCAGGACCGCAGCCGCTGGAACCGTGCGCTCATCGCCGAGGGGATGGCGCTGCTCGACAAGGCGATGCGCCACCGCCGGCCGGGGCCGTACCAGGTGCAGGCGGCGATCGGCGCCATTCATGCCGGCGCCGCGCGCGCCCAGGACACCGACTGGGCGGAGATCGATCAGCTCTACGCGACGCTCGAGCGCCTGACGCCGTCGCCGGTGGTGACGCTCAACCGCGCGGTCGCGGTCTCGAAGATCCGCGGCGCCGCGGAGGCGCTGGAGTTGATCGAGCCGCTCGCGCCCCAGCTCGACGGATATTTTCATTTCTTCGGGCTGCGGGGCGCGCTCTTGCAGCAGCTCGGGCGCGACGCCGAAGCGCGCGTGTCTTTTGACCGCGCGATCGCGCTCGCGCACACGCCGGCCGAGGCGGCCCACATCCGCATGAACCTCGATCGCCTCAGTGCCGCGAGCCCGAGGCGCAAGCCGCCGCGCGCTCACTGAGCACCGCGCGCTCGCGGGTGTTGCGCGTCAACGAGGCCGCTCGCTCGAATTCGCGCCGCGCCTCCTCGAGCCGCCCGAGCTTCGCGAGCAGGTCGCCGCGCACGGCCGGCAGCAGGTGATAACTTGCCAGCGCCGGTTCGTCTTTCACCGCGTCGATCACCGAAAGCCCCGCCGCCGGCCCGTCGGCCATGCTGACCGCGACCGCGCGATTGAGCTCGACGATCGGCGACGGCGCCACCTGCCCGAGCACGCCATAAAGGGTCGCGATGCGCTGCCAGTCGGTCGCCTCGGGCGTTGCTGCGCGCGCGTGACAGGCCGCGATCGCCGCCTGCAACGCATAAGGACGCGCGCCGCCACCCAGCGCAACCGCGCGGTCGAGCGCGGCGAGCCCGCGCCGGATCAACAGCCGATCCCAGCGCGCGCGGTTTTGATCCATCAATAGTATCGGCTCGCCCCCCGGTCTGACGCGCGCCGAGGCGCGCGATGCCTGGATCTCCATCAGCGCCACCAACCCGTGAACCTCGGGCTCGTCGGGCGCGAGGCCGGCCAGGATGCGGCCCAGGCGCAGCGCGTCCTCGCACAGCTCGGGGCGCATCCAGTCGTCGCCCGCCGTCGCTGCGTAGCCTTCGTTGAAGATCAGGTAAACCACTTCCAGCACCGATGTCAGCCGCGCTGCCAGCTCAGCGCCGCGCGGGACCTCGAACGGCACCAGCGCCTCGGCCAGGGCTCGCTTGGCGCGCACGATGCGCTGAGCGATGGTGGGCTCGGAAACCAGAAAGGCCCGCGCGATCTCCTCGGTGGTCAATCCGCCCAGCAGGCGCAGCGTCAGCGCGACGCGCGCCTCCGTCGACAGCACGGGGTGGCAGGCGACAAAGACCAGCCGCAGGAGGTCGTCGCCCACGTCATCATCGAGCGCGGCGTCGAGATCCGGTGCCACCGCCGCCTCGCCCAGAGTTGCGAGCTCGTGCCCCAGCTCCTGGTGCTTGCGCTCGTGCAGCCGGTCGCGCCGGAGCTCGTCGATGGCGCGGTTCTTCGCCGACGCCATCAGCCATGCGCCCGGGTTGTCGGGCACGCCCGCCCCCGGCCAGCGCTCGAGGGCGGTCAGCAGCGCTTCTTGAGCCAGCTCCTCTGCGCGGCCGACGTCACGGACCATGCGCGCAAGGCCGGCGATCAGCCTCGGCGATTCGATCCTCCAGACGGCTTCGATGGCGGCGTGGGTTGCGGCGGCGGTCACCGCCATGGATCAGAGCAGCTTCCGCTGCCGGCGCAACCCCGGAGTGCGACGTCAATCAAACCTTGCCAAGCTTCTTGCCCAGCTCGGCGGCGCGCTCCACCGCCGGGCTCGCCGGGAAATCGTTGAGCTCGAAGACCTGGCGGATCTCGATCTCGCCGTCGACGAACGGCACGCGCTTGGCCCACTCGATCGCCTCCTCGCGTGACTTGACCTGGATCAGCCAGTAGCCCGCGACCAGCTCCTTGGCTTCGGCGAAGGGGCCGTCGGTGACCGAGGGCTTGCCGCCGCTGAAGCGCACGCGCGCGCCGCGCTGGCTGGGATGCAGCCCCGACAGGTCGAGCAGCACGCCCGCCTTTTGCATCTCCTCGTTGTACTTGCCCATGGCGGCGAGGAGCTTCTCGTCGGGCAGCGTTCCCGACTCGGACATCTTGTCGGCTCGGACCAGCATCATGAATCGCATCGTCGTTCTCCTGTCGTGGGGGTCGTTGATAGGCGGTGTGAGCGTTGCCTCTCTGTACCGCTCCGATCAAGCGACGAACGATGCCGCGCAGGATCGACAAGTGACACCGAAAAAAGTGGGTCAGTCTGGCCGCGTCAGGACGCGAGGAGGGCCGTGACGATCGCCGCCACTTCGGCGTCTTCGCGGGTCACCAGCGCCACCGGCAGGTCCAGCTTCACCGGCGTTGGCCGACCCCCGCACGCCGCCGTGCCCACGTACTCGCCGACCTGGTTTCTCAGCTCGTAGCGGCACGCGCCGACGTCGCCGTCGATGCTGTGCGGGTGCAGCGAGAGCGCAACCGCGCGCCGGCCAAAGTTACCGTTGATCGTCAACTGTGAACCCTGGTGCTCGATCTGCATTGCCACCGGGTGCGCGCCGACGTGGCCGGTCACGCGGCCGGGCGCCAGTTGCAGATCGCTCTCCTCGTCCCCGACGAACCCGCGGAGATGGTTTCCGACGCGCTGTAGATCGACGGCGCGCCCGGCGATATGGTCGCGATCGACGGCGGTGAACGATGTCTGGCTGCCCACCTCGAGCGTCAGCGTGTTGCCGGGCTGAGCCGCCAGCACGCGGTTTCCGACCGAAACCATCGGCTCGGCCGCGGACATGCCCGCCGCGGCTGCCAGAACGAGAGCGATTGTCAGCGCCATGATGACCTTCAATCTGGTTGCGCCACCAAGGTTCGGCAATCGACCGCACCTCGACGAGCCCAGCCGCGGGAAAGACCGGCACGGCTGTAGTTGCTTCCCCCGAAGGCGTCGCCAGCCTTAGCCTCGAGGGCCGAGCAAAGTGAGCCGGCTCCAAAAAAAAACCTCAACGAGCGGGGTAACGATCATGGACAGCAAAAAGATGATCAGTCAGGCGGCGGTCTTCGTAGCGCTCTCCGCGCTCGCGGGGTGCTCGACTTGGAACCGGATGACCAACAGCGGGTCGCAGGACACGGCGAACATCGCATTGCGCTCCAGCGACAGCATTCCATCGGCGCAGGGGCGCCTGGCGGTCAAGGGCTCCGAAGGCCCGAATCAGGTCGTCGACCTGACGGTCAAGCACATGGCGCAGCCGGCCCGGGTGAAGTCGGGCGCCACCGCTTACGTCGTCTGGCTGCAGCCGGACGCGGCCAATGAGCCGATCAACATGGGTGTGCTCAGCGTCGACAAGGACCTGAACGGTGAGCTGCAGTTCAAGACGCCGTTCCCCAAGTTCGAGGTCTTCGTGACCGCCGAGGAGAACCCGACGGTCCAGGCGCCGTCCGAGCACAAGAGGCTGCTGACCGCGGCGGTCGATCTTCCGGCTCACGCGATCAAGTGATGCTCGACGCGACACGCGCAGCGCCGTGCGGATAAGAGGAAACGCCAGGACGCCAAGACCCGGATTTTCAATTATCCGGACATGGCGTTCCTGGCGGCGTGGCGTTTTGGCCGAACGGCGGCAGGTAATTGAGGACGGGAGATCGCGGTCGCGCTAGTCTGCGGGGGCCTGATCGGAGGTTCCCCGCATGCTTGGTGTCAAAGCCGCCCGCCCCGTCTTTCTCGCGTTTTTTTCGATCGCGTCGCTCGTCTCGATTGTCCCGCTCGTCGGGTGTGGATCGTCGAGCCCCTCGCCGATGAAGGACCAGCAGGGCTCGGGCGGTAGCGGCCCCACCGGCGCCGGCGGCGCGGCGTCGGGCGGCGACACGCTGTGCGGGAACGTGACGCTCTCGTCAACGAAGACGGTTGCTGCCGGCCAGACACTGACGATCTGTGCCGGCACCACGATCGCCGCCGCGGACGGGGTCAGCCTGACCGTCGACGGAACGCTGCAGATCCAGGGCACGGCGGCGAGCCCGGTCAAGCTCGTCGGCGCGACGAACGCGGCTGGCGCCTGGACCGGCCTGGTGCTCAACGCGGGCGCGCAGGTCACGGCGACTTACCTCGAGATCCACGACGCCGACACCGCGATCGCCGCGCGGCCCGGCTCTACGTACAGCTTCGACCACCTGGTGATCGACACGTCGAGCGCCTTGCTGGTGCTGTCCTCGGACGGGACAATTGCGCACGGCACGCTGCGCGGCCTGGGGGATAGTCAGTCCGACTCGCCGGTGCTGATCAACAACGCCTCGCCCCAGATCACCAACACTTCGGTGACCCAGGGTCTGTACAACGGCGTCGACATGATTGTGATCGGCGGCACTGCGTCCGCGCCTCTCTTCGATCACGTCGAGGTCGCCGATTCGCACTGTGCCTTTCACTTCAACGAGAGCACCGGCGCGACCATCAGCAACTCGTTCATCCATCACAACGCCTACGGGATGATGACGTTCGAATCCCAGTCCGGGCACTTCAATCACAACAACTGGGAAGACAACTCGATCCACATCGGCACGTGCCAGAGCGGCATCTCCGACGAGGTGGCCGGGGATTATTTCGACAGCGCTCCCTTCGGCGACGGGACCTGCGATTCGCTGACGGCGACCGGGACGGCGACCGCCCCCTACGCGACGAGCGTCGTCGGTCCGCAGCCGTAGTATTGCGCACGCCCCTGCGCCGGCTCCATCGTGTGACCCCGATGGACAATTGTCGGGCGCGGCGGCCCCGGTTCGCGGCGCTGGGGCTCGGGATAGCGATCGCTGTCGCGCTCGTTGCTGTGGCGGCGGCAACACCGGGGGCGTCGTCGCCTGGGGCGCGGCGGCGGGGCATCCGGGAGAACGCGCCCTGGGTCTCGTTCTATGGCACCGCGCGGCAGATGGGTGATCTTCGTCGGGTCGCGGCGACATTCCGGCTGATCAACATCGACGCCGACCCGGCCGCGGGGAACTTTACGCGAGCGGACATCGCGACCCTGCGTGCGGGCGGTCGCAACACCGTGCTCAGCTATCTCAACGTCGGCGCCTGCGAGCGATACCGCTCTTACTGGAGAACGGCACCACCGGGAATGATCCCTTGCGCTGCGAATCAGGCAGCCCAGATTGCTGCCTACCCTCGTTACCCCAAGGAGGTCTGGATGAACCCCGGCAACGCCGACTTTCGGCGACTGATCGTCGACCATGTCGCGCCCCGCCTGGCGGCAACCGGTGTCGACGGCTTCTTTCTGGACAATCTCGAAATCGTCGAACATGGCGCTCACGACGGAGAGGCTCCTTGTGATACGACATGTTCGACAGGGGGACTCACGCTCGTGGCGGAGTTACGTCAGAGGTTTCCGAATCTAGTGCTGGTGATGCAGAACGCGACGTCGAGCGCGACGCGCAACGCCCGCGTCGACGGTGTTGCGTTCCCGTCGCTGCTCGACGGTGTGTCGCGTGAGGAGACCTATGCGCCGAAGTACGATCGCGACGCCGAGTCGGAGCTGCTCGCATGGAAAGAGCTGTCGCTGACTCCCAACGGACACCCGTTCTCGATCACTACAGAGGACTACGTAGGAAGCTGCAGTCAAGATGCGCGCGCTCGACGGGTCTACGCGAAAAGTCGCGAGCATGGTTTCTCGCCATATGCCACCATCTCGAGCGCCAATCAGGACAGGGTTTGTTTCTGGTCTTTTTGAGGGTGGGTGAAAGCTTTGCGAGTGCGCGACGCGCGAGCGGCTTGGGTGATTGTCGGATGTGCGGTCGGTTTCATCACCGGCTGCGGCGGCACCTCTGCCTCGAACACCAATTCGGTCCGTGGTGACACCGGCGGAAGCGCCGGCACGCTCGACGGCGGCAATGCCGGAAACAGCGACGCCGGCGTCGCCGGCGATGCTTCGCCGGACGCGCTCGCGCCGGCGAGCTGCCACGGCGACGACGGCTGCGCCGGGCGAACGCCCCGCTGCGATCTGACGACCAGCCGCTGCGTCGCTTGCTCGGTGAACGCCGCGTGCGCCGGCGGCAGCGTCTGCGATCCGACGACGGGGGCCTGCGTGGAATGCGCGACCGACGACGATTGCGCCGCGCCGACTCCCACCTGCGATCTCACGCGGCACCAGTGCGTCGCGACCTGCCGCGCGGGCGGCGGCTGCGGCGGCGGCAGCGTCTGCGACACCACCACCAGCTCCTGCGTGGCCTGCGTGCGAGACAGCGACTGCGCGCGCGGATCGCGCTGCGATCGAGCGGGCGGCGCGTGCGTCGACTGCCTGACTGACGCCGACTGCCCGATCGACTCGCCGGTCTGCACGCCCGGGCACACCTGCTCGGACGCCTGCGTGGCCGACAGCGATTGTCAGGACGGCCCGGCCATTCCCGGCGATCTCTCGGTCTGTGACCCGCGCAGCCATCTGTGCGTGGATTGCTTGCGCAACGCCGACTGCGGCAGCGACAGCTTTTGTCGCGCCGACGGGACCTGCGGATGAACCGCCGCGCGACAGGTGCCCTCGGAGCGCTGGCGTTCGGCGTCGCGGTCGCGGCCGCCGCGCCGGTCATCGCAGGTGAGGCCAGCGACGGCGCCACCGCTTTTCATTATGGCGCCGCGCCGCCGGTCGAGGCGCTGGCGTTCTATGAACGGGTGGTACTGGACCCGGACCGGGCCCCGCCCGCGGCGGTCCGAGCACTGACGGCCGCGCACGCCACCGTGCTGGCACGGCTGCATCTTGGGGCGCCGCCCCAGATTGGACCAGGCGTCGGGCGCGGTGCTGTAGCGCCGGACGCGATGGCGCGCGCCGCCGAGGCGATGGCGCAAGGCTACACCGGCTTCCTCGTCGAGCCGGCAGCGGCGACAGCCGGCGCCGAGCTCACCAAGCTCGTCCACGCGATCCACGCGCGCTGGCCGATCGTGCCGATCTGGATCGAAGCCGCGCCCGAGCGGGCCGCGGCGCGGGTCGTCCCCATCGCGGGCGAGATCTCCGGCCTGGTCACGGGGGCGCTCTTCTCCGAGTGGGATGCCGCCCATGGGCGGACCGCTGGCGTGCCGGCGGAGACGCGGCGGCGCCGCCTCCAGATGCTTCAGTCTTTCAGCTCGACGACCGGCCTGCCGGTCATCGACGTCGAGACCGCGCCCGCGGGCAACCGGGTCGCGGCGCGTGCGCTGGCGGGCGAGGTCGCCGCGCTCGGCTTCGTGCCCTGGGTCGCGCCGCCCGGCCGCGATCGAATGGGCGTCGGATCGATCGAATCGGTGCCGCGGCGGGTGCTGGTGATGCTCGACGGAGCCGAGGAGCCGTACCTGCCGTATGCGGTCGCGCATCGCATGCTCGCGGTGCCGCTCGAGTACCTCGGCTTCGCGGTCGACTACGCCGACGTGCGCGCGCCGCTGCCGGATCGCCCGCTCGCCGATCGCTACGCCGGCGTGGTGACTTGGTTCACCGACGACGAGATGCCGGCCGCCGATCGCTACGAGAGCTGGCTGACCCAGCAGATGGACGGCGGGCTGCGCGTGGCGATCCTCGGCCACCTCGGGTTCACGCCGTCCGCCGGCATGCGCCGCCGCCTGGGCCTGCAGGAGGTGGCTGGCGGCGTACGCGCCCCGTTGCGTATCGCCAGCGCTGACGGCATGGTCGGGTTCGAGGCCTCGCCGGCGCCGCGCGCCCGCGATCTGCCGCCGCTCGCGGCGCCAACGCTGGCGCACCACCTGGAGGTCGCCGACGCCGGCGGCCGCATCCTGGCGCCGATCGCCGAGGGTGACTGGGGTGGGCTGGCGCTCGATCCCTACCTGATCGCGAGCGGCTTCGAGGGGCGGCAGCGCTGGATCGTCGATCCTTTCCAGTTCCTGGCCTCGGCGCTGGCGCTGCCGGCGATCCCAATCCCCGACGCGACCACCGAGAACGGCCGCCGCCTGCTGGAGATCCACATCGACGGCGACGGCTTCCCCAGCATCGCCGAGTTGCCGCATCGCCCGCTGGCCGGCGAGGTGATCCGGCGCGAGTTCCTGGCGCGCTACCAGCTGCCGACGACGGTGTCGGTGATCGAGGGCGAGGTCGGGCCGAGCGGTCTTTATCCGGATCGCGCCGGCGAGCTCGAGCCGGTGGCGCGCGCGATCTTCGCGCTGCCCGAGGTCGAGATCGCGAGCCACACCTTCAGCCATCCCTTCGACTGGCTGCGCGCGCAGGGGCAGGAGCCGCCGCGGCCCGACGATGCGGACGACAGCGAACCGATCGAGGGCGATCGGCTCGACATCCCCGGCTACACGTATTCGCTCGAGCGCGAGATCGACGGATCGGTGCGCTACATCGACGGGCGGCTCGCGCCGATCGGCAAGCCGACCCGGGTCATGCTCTGGAGCGGCAACGCGCTGCCGCCCGAGGAGGCGATCGCACGCGCTGATGCGCTGGGCCTCGTGAACCTGAACGGCGACAACGCCGAGGAACCCGGACCGGTGCAGACGCTGGCCGGCGTGCCGTCGTTCGTGCGTCCCGTCGGCGCTCGCCTGCAGTTCTACGCGCCGGCGCAGAACGAGAACGTCTACACCAACCTGTGGCACGGCCCGTACTATGGCTTCCGCCGTGTCATCGACTACTTCCGTTACACCGACCTGCCGCGCCGCCTGAAGCCGATCGGCATCTACTACCACTTCTATTCGGGAACCAAGGCGGCGTCGGTCAGCGCGCTCCACGACGTGTACGGCTGGGCGCTGTCGCAGGAGACGTTCCCGCTCTGGGTCAGCGAGCTCTGCGCGCGCGTCAAGGGCTTCGAGCGGGCATCGGTCGCCCGGCGTCTCGACGGTACCTGGTTGCTGCGCGACTTCGGCGCGCTGCGCACGGTGCGATTGCCGGCAGCGCTCGGCTGGCCGGATCTCGCGCGTTCGCCCGACGTGGCCGGCGTGCGCGAGCTACCGCAGGGACGCTACGTCGCGCTCGCGCCCACTGCGCAGCCGGTGCGTGCGCTCGCCACCACCAACGCGTCGCCCGACAGCAGCGAGGCCGCCCCCTATCTCGAGTCGGCGAACGCCGCGGTGGTCAGCGAGCGGCGCGCCGGACCGGAGCTGTGGCTGGCGCTGCGCGGTCACGTACCGGTCGAGATCACCGTCGGCGGTTGCGGCGGCGATCACCAGCTGGCCGTCATTGGAAGAGACTCCGAGGACTCTGCCAATTCTCAATCCGGGGACTCCGAGGACGCCACGGCGCCGGCGATCGTCGCCGGGCCGCTCGGCCCCGGTGCCGGACGCCCTCTGCAATTCGAAACGACGGAAACAGGAGAAGTGCATGTCGTCTGCCGTTGATGCGCGGCCGAGAGTGATCCGTCCCGGCGTGCTGGCGCTGCTCGCGCTGGCCGTCGGATCGTTGCTGGCCTTGTTGTTCCCGGGGCTCGACTTCGGGCATCCCAAATACCTCGGGCCGCCCGACGAGTTGTCGATCGCCTACCTCGAACAGGTGCTGCGCACACACCCCGGCGATCGTCCGGCGCGGCTGCTGCTTGCGCGGCAGCAGCGCGCGCTCGGCCACTGGGAGGCGGCGGACGCGTCGCTCCGCCTGCTCGCCGGCGGCGGCGACCGCATCGCCACCGACGCGGAGCTCGAGCTGGTCGAGCTGTCGCGCGCGCGCCTCGACGCGCTGATGCCGGCCGATCCGGTGCGGCCCTTGCGGCAGCAGCAGTCGCTGGCGGCGCTGCGGCTGGTCGATCCGATCCTGCTCAACATCAACCAGCTCTCGCACCTGGCCGAGACCGCGCTGGCGCTGGAGGCGCCGGGCGACGCCGCGGAGATCTACGAGCGCCTGTCCGCGCTCGACGTAACCAACCGCCACGATTGGCTGTTGCGCGCGGCGCGCTGGCGCCTGGCGACCGGCGCGCTCACCGCCAGTGTCGACCTCTATCTGGCGGCGAGCCGGGTCGCGCCGGCCGAGTGGGCGGCGCGCGAGGACGTGCTGCACGCGCTCGAGGTGCTCACGTCGGCCAACCGCGGGAAGGAGTCGTTGGCGGCCGCTGATACCGCGCTCGGGCGATGGCCGACCGACCGGCGGTTGCTCGATCGTGGGATCGCGCTCGCGCGCGCGCAGGGCGACGGTGCGCGCGCCAAACGCTGGAGCGAGCGGCTGGTGGCGCTCAGCCCGGACGACGATGCGATCTTGCGGCGCCACCTGGACATCGAGCTCGGCGAGGGAGACGTCCCCGCCGCGTTCACGGTCGCGACTCGCCTGGTGGCGCGCCACCCCGAGGACGCGGCGCTGCGTCGCAAGCTCGCCGAGACGGCGACCTGGTCGGGTCATCCAGAGGAGGCGCTGGCCGCCTGGGCCTGGCTCGGCAGCCGCGGCTCCGACGAGGGCGAGAAGCGCACGCTCGCGCTCGGCCACGATCTCTTCGACTACGATCGAGTCTCCGAGGTGCTGGAGCGGCGCGCGGCCGACGGCAAGATCACGCTCGACGAGCTGCTCGATCTCAGCGACGCGCTGGAGTCGCGCGGCGCACCCGACCGCGCGGACGCCGTGCTGCGCCGGCTCGAGCCGGTGTTCGGCGCGACGCGCGCCTACTGGACCGAGCGCGCGGAGGTCGCGGAGCACCAGCAAGACCTCGAGGGCGCGCTCGCGGCGGTGGGACAGCTGCAGATGCGCTTCGGCCCGCGCGGTGAGGACGCGGCACACGAGGTCGAGCTGCTGTGGGGGATGGGCCGCGCCGAGGATGCGCTCGCGGCGGCGCGCCGCGCGGCGCCGATGATGACCGACGACGCGATCAGCTTCTGGCGCCTCTACGGTGATCTGGCCTGGAACCTGGAGGCCGACGACGATGCGGTTTCATCGTACCTGCGGCTCTGGACGCTGGACCAGCGCGACGCCACCGTCGCCGATCGCCTGGTCACGTTGCTGGGCGGCAAGGAGCGCGTCGACGAGGTGATCCGCATCGGCGGCGAGGGATACGCCCGCTTCGCCTCGCCGGCGCTGCTGGTCGCGGCGCTGGATGCGGCCGCCGACGCCGACCGCTGGGACGACGTGCGCCACCTGGTCGGGCTGGTGCACGCCGGTGGCCAAGGCAGGGAAGAGCAGTTCGCGAACCAGGCCGGCTACTGGTCGGCCGCGGGGCGCCTCATGTCGCACGACGGGAAGTCGCGCGAGGCCGCGGACGCGTTCCGCAAGGTGGTGGCCCTCACGCCGGAGGACCTGGGCGCGCGCGAGGACCTGCTCTGGGCGCGCGTCGACGCCGGGCTCGAGAAGGAGCCGCCCGACGACGGCGACGACGGCAAGCCCGACAACGATGCCGGCGCGCGGCTGGCGGCGGCGCTGGATCGGCACGATCGTGCGGCGGTGCACGAGATCCTGATGAAGGAGGGTGGGGCGCTGACGTCGAGCGAGCAGATCGATGCCGCGCGCGAGCTCGGCGACGACGAGCAGGCCTGGACCCTGGTCAAGAAGGCGCCTGCGCACTCCGGCGACGCCGATGAGGACGCGGCCGTCGCCGAGCACCGGCGCGAGCTGGCCGAGGAGCGGCTGGGGGGCGCCTGGGCGACCGGCGGCGTCCAGTCGCTGGGGCCGCTCGACATCTTCGAGGAGAAGGCGCGCGCGGCGGCGCGGCTCGGGCGCTTCGGCTTCGAAGCGCTGGCCGAGCACGCGCACCTGGATGCGGCGGCCGGCGCGCTGGTGAGCGCGATCAACGCCGACGAGTGGCGCGGCGGCGCGGCGCTGACCCTGCAGGAGCCGTGGGGCGACACGCGCCTTGAGGGCGGCGCCTACTCGCTGCCGACCGGCGCGCTGCCGTACCTCACGGCGATCCAGCGGTGGATGCCGAGCGAGCGGATCGATCTCGAGCTCGAGGGCCTCTACCACCAGCTGCCGACCGATAGCGCGGCGCTGCGCATCGCCGGTCTTCGCGACGCTGTCGAGGGCGCGGCGACATGGCGCATCGGCGCCGGCTTTGCGATCGGCGGCTCGCTCGGGGCCAGCCGCTATACCGCGCGCGACGGTGGCCTGCTCGCCAATGGCTGGTTCGGGCGCGCCGAGCTGTCGCGCACCTTCAACGTTCGCACGTTCGCGCTGCGGCCGCGCATCGATGCCTTCGCCGAGGAGAACGATCTGGCGGTGACGCTGCCGGCCAGTCTGGTGCCGCTGGTGCGCGCCGGCGTGCAGAGCGGCAACTTCTTGCCGTCGAGCTACGAGACCACCGGCGTCGGCCTCACGCTGCTGCGCCGGCGCGGCGACGACGAGGAGGAGCCTGGCTCGGGCAAGGGGTGCGCGCCTTGCTTCCGCCCGTTCGGCGACGCCTGGACCGGGTGGCTGATGCCGGCGCAGAAGCTGTCGTTCAGCGTGGAGGCCGGCATGGGGTTTCTGTTCCAGCAGCACCAGGAGCTGTCGGCGGCCGGCTTCTTCTATAGCGACTATCGTGGCGAGAGCGGCCAGCGATACACCGGTGCCTCGCTCTCTTACACGTTGAGGTGGCTATGACCGCGTCGCCAAGCCCGCCGCGCGCACGCCCCGCTCGGCGCAAATTGGGTTGGATTTCGGCCTGGATCGAAACCGCGGTCCTGGCGGGGCTGGTGCCGCTGGCCGGCGCGTGGGTCAGCCGGCGCGACCCGCTCTTCGTGCACGCGGCGTTCCCGTGGTCGGCGATCGCGCCGCTGATCGCCGGCGTGCGGTACGGTTTTGGCGCCGGGTTCGGGTGCGCTGCGCTGGTGGTGTTCACCATGCTCGGCGCCTGGCAGCGCTGGTTGCCGCTGCCGTTTCCGGCCGACGAGTTCCCGGTGCAGCTCAGCGTCGGGCTGCTGATCGTCGGCATGCTCGCCGGCGAGTTCTCCGATCTCTGGAAGCGGAAGCTGCACGGCCTCGAGACCGAACAGGAACAGCTGCGGCGCCGGTTCGAGGGGTTCGCGCGCACCTACCAGGCGCTGCGCCTGTCGCATGACCTGCTCGAGTCGCGCGTCGCGGGCGCGACTGCCACCGTGCGTGAGGGGCTGCGCGCGCTCGGCGAAGCGGGGCTGCCGCGCGGCGATGCGGCGTCGACGGCGGCCCGCATCCTCGACATCTTCGCCACTCATTGCGACGCCCGCGTTGCCGCGGTCTACCTGTGCGGCGACGACGGTGAGCTGCCGTCCTCGCCGACGGCGGCACTCGGCGCGCTGGCGCCGGCGCCCGACCATCCGCTGATCCGCGAGGCGCTGCGCCGCAAGGCGGTGGCCAGCCTCACGCTGCCGGATCCGACGACGGCGGTGGCGGCGAAGGGCTCGGGCGACGGTGAGCGCGTGGTAACCGTCGCCGGCGCGGCGCAGGAAGACGCGAGCGATCTGCTGGTCGCCGCGCCGTTCATTGACCTCGACGATCGCGTGCGCGGCGTGCTGGTCGTGGGCGACATGCCGTTCATGGCGTTCGGGCCTGAGACATTGCGCCGGATCGCGGTCCTGGCGGGCCGCATCGGCGATCTGCTCGGCACCGAGCACGACGCGCGCGGCGAGGAGCCGGCGGCGGTGGCGGCGTTCACGCGCGCGCTTCAGCGCGCGCTGCGGGACCGGCGCGCGCACGGCTTGCTGGCCGGCGTGGTTCGCTTCTCGGTCGCGACCCGCGCAGACGCGGCGCTGGCAGCCTTCCTGTGCAGCGCGCGGCGCACCACCGACCGGGCGCTGGCGCGAGCGGCGTCGGGCGGCGGCACCGCGGTCACTGTGCTGTTGCCGCTCACCGACGAGATCGGCATCGCGCGCTACCTCGCGCGCGTCGAAGCGCAGGTGCGGGCGCGCACCGGCTCGTCGCTGGGTGAGAGCGGCATCGAGGTGATCTACCGCGCCAGCGTCGACAACGAGAGCGGCGACAAGGTGCTCCACGATCTGCAACTACCGGCCGCGCCCGCGGCCTCGAGCGATGACACGCGCGCGCGGGATATCGCTCGCGGTTAGCGCGGTGGCGGCCGAGGCCGTCGCCGCGCTGCTACTCGTCGACGCGCCGTCGTTGTCCGGTCTCGTGGTGGCGGTGGTGCTGCACGCGGCGGGCGTGCTCGCGACGGTGCGGCTGCTCGACCGCGCGGCCATCGGTCTCGGCCTCTCGCCGGTGACGCCACTGGCGGCGGTGACCGCGATCTTTCTTCCCATCGTCGGTCCGCTCGGTCTCGGGCTGCTGTTGCGCGCGGTGGCGCGCGGAGCCCGCACGCGCGGCCGGAGTTTGCCGCCGACGATCACGCTGCTTCCGTCGTTACCGGCGGCCGCGCCCGAGACCGCCGGCGAGACGCTGGGGATCGGCGCGGTGGCGTCGCGCCTGCGCTTCGCTCCCGACAGCGGCGCGCGCGTGCGGGCGGTGCTGGCGACGCGCCGGCTCGACGGTGCGCGCGCGGTGCCGCTCTTGCGCGAGGCGCTGCGCGATCGCCAGGAAGACGTGCGCCTGCTCGCCTATGCGTTGCTCGAAGACCGCGAGCGGCAGGCCGATGCGACGGTGCGCGGGCTGCTCGCGGCGCTGGCGTTGGCTGGCCCGCCGTCCTCGCAGGCAGCCGTTTTGCACGATCGCCTGGCCAATGCTTACTGGGAGATGTGCTACCAGGAGCTGGTCGCCGGCGAGCTGGAGTCGTTCGCGCTGGCGCGCGTGGTCGAGCACCTCGACGCCGCGGCGGCGACCGGTGGCCCGACCGCCGCGCGCTGGCTGTTGCGCGCGCGGGTGCTGCTCCGTCGCGGCGACGCCGCCGGCGCGCGCGAGGCGCTCGACGAGAGCCGGCGTGCGGGGATGCCCGCGCGCACGGTCGATCGGTACGTCGCCGAGGTGGCGTTCGTCGAGCGGTCGGTCGACGCCGGCTCCGTGGGCCGCCGCGCGGGGGTCAGCGCGTGAGCACGCCGAGCCGCAAGTTGCCGACGGTCGCGCCCGGCGCGGGCCCTATCGACGTGGGATTGCTGCTCGAGGGGACGTACCCTTACGTGAGCGGCGGCGTTTCGAGCTGGGTGCACGAGATCATCAGCGGCCTCCCCGAGCTGACCTTCGGCGCGATCTTTCTCGGCGCGTCGCCCGAGACCTACGGCGAGATCCGCTACGAGCTGCCGCCGAACCTGGTTCACGTCGAGACGCACTACCTGATGGAGGGGCCGCGGCCGGCCGCGTTGCCGCGCGACCACCGGTCTCCCGACCGCGCCGCCCCCGCCCCCGCGCCCGCGAGCGCGGCCATGACAGAGATGGTGCGGCTGCACGACGCTTTCAAGGCTCGCGGTGACGCGCTCGACCCCAAGGTGCTCGACGCCGCGGGTGCGCTGGGGACGCCCAACGGGATCTCACTCGCTGAGTTCCAGTCAAGCGACGAGATCTGGACCCGGCTGTGCGCCGAGTACGACGCGCATTGCGCCTCGAGCTCGTTCCTCGACTACTTCTGGACCGTGCGCACCATGCACCGGCCGCTGTTCACGCTGGCGGCGGTGGCGCGGCGCGCGCCCGAGTTCCGGGTGTTGCACGCGGTGTCGACCGGCTACGCCGGCTTCCTGGGCGCGCTGATGCAGCGCCAGCGCGGCTGCCCGTTCGTGGTGACCGAGCACGGCATCTATACCAAGGAGCGCAAGATCGATCTCGCGCGCGCCGCCTGGATCAACGACGAGGCGGCCGCGAGCGGCAGCGGGCTCGGTCAGGATCTCGGCTACCTGCGGCGTCTGTGGATCGGCTTCTTCGAGGGTCTCGGCCGCGCCGCCTACGCGACCGCGCGCCCGATCATCTCGCTCTACGAAGGGAACCGCGAGCGCCAGGTCGATGACGGCGCCGCACGCGAGCGCACGCGCGTGATCCCCAACGGCATCGAAGTCCCGAAGTTCGCGCGCTCGCGCGCCACGCGGGCGGCGCAGCCGCCGCCGGTGCTCGGGCTGGTCGGGCGCATCGTGCCCATCAAGGACATCAAGACCTTCGTGCGCGCGATGCGGACGGTCGTCGCCGCGATCCCCGACGCGCAGGGCTGGATCGTCGGCCCCGACGACGAGGATCCCCGCTACGCCGAGGAGTGCCGCGCGCTCGCGCGCAGCCTGGGTCTGGAGCGCGCCGTGCGGTTCACCGGCTTCCAGCGCACCGAGGAGGTGCTGCCCAACCTGGGGCTCGCGGTGCTCACCTCGATCAGCGAGGCGCTGCCGCTGTTCGTGCTCGAAGCGTTCGCAGCCGGCGTGCCGGTGGTGGCGACCGACGTCGGCTCGTGCCGGGCGTTGATCGAGGGCCGCGACGAGGAGGACCGCGCGCGCGGCGTGGCCGGCGCGATCGCGCCGTTCGCGTCGCCGGACGCGCTGGCGCACGCGGCGATCGATCTGCTGCGCGATTCCGAACGCTGGCAGCGCGCGTCGGCCGCCGGCGTGGCGCGCGTCGAGGCGCTCTACAGTCGCGAGCGCATGTTCAACGAATACCGGGCGGTCTATCAAACCGCCCTCGAGGAGGCCCATGGCCGGGATCGGCTTCGAGCTTCGTGAGCTCTTGCGTCGCGACAGCCTCTGGGGGCTGGTGCGCGCCTATGCCTACGCGGGCCTGATCAGCTCCGGACCTTGGGTGCTGTCGATCCTCGGGGTCATGGGGATCGGCCTGCTCAGCGTCGGGCCGGTCGCTGCCGTCGAGGTGCGCCAGTTCCTGGTGTCGGTCACCTACCTGATGGCCGGCTCGCTGATTCTGACCGGCGCGCTGCAGCTGACCTTCACGCGCTTCATCGCCGATCGCCTGTTCGACAAGGAAGAGCGCAGTGTGTTGCCCAACCTGCTCGGCGCGCTCACGCTGGCGCTCGGCGCGGCCGGCGTGCTCGGCAGCCTGGTGTTCGTGCCGCTGCCGGCGTCGATGGCCTGGGCGCATCTCGGCGGAACCCTGGTCTATCGCGTGCTGCTGGTGGTGACGCTGGCGACGCTCTCTGGTTGCTGGATCACCGTGGTGTTGCTGTCGGGCCTCAAGGAATACCGCCGCGTGATGGGGTCTTTTCTCGCGGGATACTTCCTGTCGTTCGTCGCGGCGCTCGCGCTGCGCCCGTTCGGTCTGTCGGGCTTGCTGGGCGGCTTCCTGGCCGGACAGATCTTGCTCTTGTTCCTGATGCTCGCGCTGGTGGTCGCGCGCTACCCCAGCGACCGGCTGCTGTCGTTCGACTTCCTCGATCGTCGCCGCGCCTACCTGAGCCTGTCGGTGACTGGGTTCCTCTACAACGTCGGGATCTGGATCGACAAGCTGATCTTCTGGTTCACCCCCTCCACGTCGGAGCCGGTGCTGGGGCCGCTGCGCGCGTCGATCATCTACGACCTGCCGATCTTCCTCGCCTACCTGTCGATCTTGCCGGGAATGGCGGTCTTTCTCGTCCGCGTGGAGACCGACTTCGCCGAGGAATACCACGGCTTCTTCGACGCCGTCCGCGGCGGCGAGACGCTGGGCGAGATCCGCCGGCGACGCGACCGGTTGACGCTGGCGGTGCGGCGGGGCATCTCCGAGATCCTCAAGATCCAGGGCATCACGGTCCTGGTGTTGCTGCTGGCCGGTCCTCGCCTGCTCGACTACGTCGGGATCTCACGGCTGCACCTGCAGCTCTTCTCGATCGATCTCGTCGGAGTGGCGATGCAGGTGTTGATGCTCGCTGTCTTCAATGTGCTCTTCTACCTCGACGAGCGCCGCGCCGTGCTCACGCTCTCGGCGTTGTTCGTGGGGCTCAACGTGGTGTTAACCATCGCGTCGCAGGCGGCCGGGCCGGCGTTCTATGGCTACGGCTTCGCGCTCTCGACCGCGGTGACCAGCATCGCCGGCCTCCTCGTCACCGCGCGCAAGCTCGACCGCCTCGAGATGCAGACGTTCATGCTGGCGCGGTGAGCCGGGGCGCTTTTTTCGTGACCGACCGCTCGTGCGTCCGACGACGGAGAGAGCCGTCCTCGCGTCTCGCGCCGTCGCTATTTCTGGTTACCCGCTCGGTGGGGGCCTGCTAGTCTCCGTCGGTCGATGTCGGTCCCGCCCGAGCCGTGCCCGCCCCGGCGCGTCGTCCACCACGGTGACGCGATCGAGTGGCTGCGTGCGCACGGCCGGCTCGACGGTGGCAGCGTGGTGACGTCGCTGCCCGACGTGTCCGAGGTGCCGGAGCTCGGCTTCGAGGGCTGGAAGCGCTGGTTCGAGGACGCCGCGGCGCTGGTGATGCACGCGGTGCCCGACGACGGCGCGGCGATCTTCTTCCAGAGCGACATCAAGTACGACGGCCTGTGGGTGGACAAGGGCACGCTGGTGGCGCGCGCCGGTGAGCGCGCGGGAATGCGGCTGCTCTTTCACAAGATCGTCTGCCGCAAGCCCGCGGGGACGGTGACTTTTGGGCGCGCGAGCTATTCGCACATGCTCGGCTGGAGCCGCGGGCTGCGCGCGCGCGCCGATCAGTCGACTGCCGATGTGCTGCCGGCGGCGGGCGTCATGCCCGGGACCAAGGCGATGGGCGTGCGCGCCTGTCTCGACGCCTGCCGTTTCGTGCGCGATCAGACGGCGGCGCGCACGGTGGTCGATCCCTTCTGCGGCTGGGGGACCGCGCTGGCGGTAGCCAACGCGCTCGGGCTCGACGCGATCGGCGTGGATCTGTCGGCGCGCATGTGCCGGCGCGCGCGCGCGCTGGAGATCGATCTCGAGACCGAAACCGTGCGCATCCCCGAGCGCCGGCCTGCGGTGATGCGCACCGCTGTCCGCCCGTCGGGAGCACCTTGACCGCGGCAGCACCCGAGACGGCGCCGGCTCCGCGCCGGGCCTGCTGCGCGCGCTGCGGCCGCCCCCAGGTCGTGTGCGTCTGCAGCCACGTGACGCCCTTGCCGACGCGCACACGGGTGATGTTGCTGCAGCACCCGCGCGAGCACCGGGTGGGCATCGGCACCGCGCGCCTGGCCCATCTGTCGCTCCCGGCGTCGAGCCTGCATGTCGGCCTGGACTTCGACGGCGACAGCGCGGTCCGCGCCGCGCTCGCGGGCGGTGCACGGGCCTACGTGCTGTTCCCCGGCGAGGGTGCGATCGACGTCGCGGCCTTGCCGCGCGATCGCGCGCTCACGCTGATCGCGCTCGACGGGACCTGGTGGCAGGCGCGCAAGCTGCTGCGCCTGAACCCGATGCTGGCTGCGCTGCCGCGGGTGGCGTTCACGCCGCAGCGGCTCAGCGACTATCGGATCCGCCGCCAGCCGGCCGCGCACTGCGTGTCGACGATCGAGGCGCTCGCCGAGACCCTGTCGGCGCTCGAGCCCGAGGCGGGCCCCTTCGACCGCCTGCTCGATCCGTTTCGCGCGATGGTGGCGCGGCAGGAGTGGTACGCGGCCGAAGTGCGGTCGCAGCGCCATCGCCAGCCGGTGCGCGCGCCGCGCTCATCGCGACGGGACAAGCTGGCGGCGCGCCTCGCGGCGGCGTGGCCACGTGTCGTCTGCATGCAGGGCGAGGCCAACGCCTGGCCGGCGCGCACGCCGGATCGCCCCGAGCCCGAGATCGTCCACTGGGTGGCGCATCGGCCGGCGACCGGTGAGAGCTATACCGCGGTGATCGCGCCACGGCGCGCGCTGGCGCCGTCGACGCCGCGGCACATCGCGCTGCCCGCCGAGCAGCTGCGCGCTGGCGGCTCGGCCCAGGACTGGCGGCGCACCTGGGACGCGTTCGTGCGGCCCGGCGATCTGCTGGTGCAGTGGGGCCGCTACTACGGCGGTCTCGCGTCGCGCGAGGGGCTCGACCTCGACGACGTCGGCACCCAGCTCGACCTGCGCCCCGAGGTGTCGCAGATCCTCAAGCGGCACCTCGGCACCGTCGACGATTGTCTGACCGGCCTCGGCCTCGCGACGGCTCCGCTGGAATTCGCCGGCCGTGGCGGACGCCGCCTGTCCGCGCTGGTTGCCGCGGTGACCGCGCTGTGCGGGCCGGTGGACGCCGCATCTTGATAGTGAGCCCCCGGCCGCCGCCCGCGCGGTAATCCGCCGCGGGGCGCGGCCAGGGCGGTAGGGGGCTCACGCGGTGGTGGTTGCACGGCGCGATCCAACGACGCGACCGCCCCGCGCGGGTGGCGCGGGCGCCTCGACGGTCGAAAATCGCCCGCGGCAAGCCCCAACGGATGATTCTGCATCGGCGCGCGAGCCGCGCCGGATACTGCGCTCCGGGCAATCGTGCTGATTCGCGCGGCCCGATCCTTGCGTCCGAGCATCACGATGCAGTGTCGCTCCGGTCCCCTCTCGGAAGGATCCGAAACCCCGCCGCCTCTTGTGCCCGATGCCCGAGGCGCTCAATCGGACTGCATTGGACCATAATGCTCGCATGCGATTAGCTCTCTCGGTGACGCCGTGAGCGCCCACGTCCTGGTCGTCGACGACGAGACGCTGATCCGGCAGTCGCTGCACGCGGTGCTGATCGACGAGGGCTTCGAGGTCACTGCCGCCAGCTCGCTCGCCGATGCCTGGGTTGCGTTCGAGAAGGACCGGCCCGACATCCTGCTGCTCGACCTGGTACTGGGCGACGGCAACGGGCTCGACCTCCTGCGCCGGATCAAGGAGCAGGGCGTGCCGGTCAAGGTCGTGGTCATCTCCGCGCACGGCTCGTTCGAGCACGCGGTGAGCGCGATGAAGCTGGGCGCGTACGACTTCATCAAGAAGCCGTTCGAGCTGGACGAGGTGGTGGCCACTGTGGGCAACGCCGCGCGCACGAGCACGCTCGAGCAGCGCGTGGCCTATCTCTCCGACCAGGATCGGCGGCGCGGCGGCTCGCATCTGGTGCAGGCGTCGGGGGCGATGCGCGAGCTGGTGCGGCAGGTCGACATCGTCGCCGCCAACCCGGTGCCACTCTTGCTGCTGCTCGGCGAGACTGGTACCGGCAAGCAGGTGCTCGCGCGCCACTTTCACGAGCGGTCCGGGCGCGCGGCGAGCCCGCTGGTCGAGCTCAACTGCTCGGCGATCCCCGAGTCACTGATCGAGTCCGAGCTGTTTGGCCACGAGCGCGGCGCGTTCTCCGACGCGCGCGAGCGCAAGCTGGGTCTGGTCGAGGTCGCCGACGGCGGCACGCTGTTCCTCGACGAGGTCGGCGATCTGGGTCACGCGGCGCAGGCCAAGCTGCTGACCTTCCTGGAGCAGCGGATGTTCCGGCGCGTGGGCGCGACGTCGACTCGCTCCGTCGACGTACGTATCGTCGCCGCGACCAATCGAGACCTGCGCGAGATGGTGGCGGCGCGTACGTTCCGCGAAGACCTGTGGTACCGGCTGTCCGCGATCGCGTTGCGCGTGCCTCCGCTGCGCGAGCACGCCGACGACATCGCGCCGCTGGCGCAGGCGTTTCTGGCTGACGCCAGCCGGCAATACCGCCGCCGGTGGCGCGGCATCAGTGACGAGACGTTGCGCTTGCTGCGCAGCTACGCCTGGCCAGGCAACGTGCGCGAGCTGCGCGCGGCGATGGGCCGCGTCGCACTCCTGCACGACGACGAGGTTCTGCGCCCCGAGCACCTGCCGGCCGAGATCGGCGCGGCGGTGCTCGCGGCCGCGCCGCTCGGCGAGGCAGCGGCGGGGGCGGCGTCGCCGGCGACCGCGATCCCCACGCTCGAGGCGGTCGAGCTCGCGCACATCCGCCGCGTGCTGGAGCTGTGCGACGGTAACCGCACGCTGGCGGCGCAGTACCTGGACATCACGCGGCAGACGCTGGCCCGCAAGCTGGGCGGCGTCGGCACCGGGGGGCCAACAGCCGAAGGCGAGGGCTGACGCACCCCGAGGTGAAGTTTCTGCCCACTCGGGCCTTGCCGGTACGTGCGATCATGGATATATCGCCGACTTCAGGGATCTTTCATTGGACCGGAACGACGCGGACCATCTCGATCTCGAGCGCTCAGGGGCCAAGGGCGGTCGTGCGCGCGGCGTTCAAACGCTGCCGTTGACGACGGTGACGGGATTCGTCGCCGCCGTGGTCGCGCTGATCCTGATCTCCGTCCTGTCTTATCGCTCGGTGCAGGAGTGGAACCGCGCCACAGCGCGCACGGCGCACACCATCGCGGTCCTCGACGCCGTCGACGGGGTCATGGCGGCGCTCACCGACGCCGAGACCTCTCAACGCGGCTACCTGCTCACCGGGGAAGAGCGCTACCTGCAGCTCTACTGGAGCACGGGGAGCCGGCTGGACCAGTCGCTGGCGGCCCTGCGGCAGCTGACCAGCGCGGACGACGCGCGGCGCAGCCAGGTCGAGTCGATCGAGCGCGCCGCGGGCGAGAAGAGTGCGGAGCTGCGCCAGACGGTCGAGCTCCGCCGCGCGGGCAAGGTCAGCGAGGCGTTGCAGATCGTCCTCACCGATCGCGGCAAGAGTGTGATGGACCGGCTACGCGCGCTGCTGGGCAGCGTACGCGCCGACGAGGAACGGATCCTCGATGAGCGTGGCCACGAATCCCAGAGCGCGGCCGCGACGGCGACGACGATTATTCTCGCGGGCGCGGTGGCGTTGTTGTTTCTCTTCTGGGGGGCGTCGTTCTTGACCGCGCGCGACTTTCGCATGCGCGCGCGAGAGAGCTGGATCCGGACCGGCCAGAACGCGCTCGGCGCGGCGGTGCAGGGCGACCGCCGGCTCGAGATCCTGGGCGATCGCCTGCTCGCAGTGCTCGCGCGCGAGCTCGACGCGCAGGTGGGCGCGATCTTCCTCGCTGGCGGCGAGGGCACGTTCCGTCGCTTCGCTGGATACGGGCTGCGGGTGTCCGGCGGCGAGACGCCGGACGTGCACCAACGTGACGGTCTCACCGCTCAGGCGGCCAAGGAGAACCGGGTCATCGAGGTTCACGACCTGCCTGAAGGATACCTACGCGTGGCGTCGTCTCTGGGCCACGCCCAGCCGCGCCATCTCCTGATCGCGCCCGCCGCCGCCGACGGAGTGGTCCAGGCGGTGATCGAGCTCGGGTTCCTCGCCGAGCCGACCACGCTCGACCGCGAGCTCTTGCGGCGCGCATCGGAAGCAATCGGCGTCGCGGTGCGCTCGGCGTGCGACCGCTCGCGGCTCGAGGAGCTGCTCGACGAGACCCAGCGCCAGGCGGAGGAGCTGCAGGCGCAGCAGCACGAGCTGCAGTCGGCGAACGAGGAGCTGGAGCATCAGAGCGATGCGCTGCGCGAGACCCAGGCACGGCTCGAGAGCCAGCAGAGCGAGCTAGAACAGACCAACGCGCAGCTCGAGGAGCAGTCGCAACGGCTGGAGGCGCAGCGCGACGACCTTCTGGTCATCGAGCAGCGGCTGCGCGACAAAGCGGCGGAGCTGGAACGCGTGAACCGTTACAAGTCGGAGTTCCTGGCCAACATGAGCCACGAGCTGCGCACGCCGCTGAACTCGTCGCTGATCATGGCCAAGCTCTTGGCCGAGAACCGGAGCGACAACCTGACCGGCGAACAGATGAAGTTCGCCGAGACCATCGTGTCATCGGGGAATGATCTGCTGACCTTGATCAACGACGTGCTCGATCTCGCGAAGATCGACGCCGGCAAGGTCGAGATCGTCGCGGAGACCGTCGACCTGGCGCGGCTTCTCGACTGGGCGAAGTCGATGTTCGATCCGCTGGCGCAGGACAAGCGCGTCGGCTTCGAGGCGCGGCTCGCCGAGGGCGCGCCGGCCGCGATCGCCACCGATCCGCAGCGGCTGCGCCAGATTCTCAAGAACCTGCTCGCGAACGCGTTCAAGTTCACCGAGGCGGGACAGGTGTCGCTGACGGTCCACGCCGTCGAGAACGCCGCGGTTCGCTTCGAGGTGCGCGACACCGGGATCGGGATCGCGCCGCCCCAGCACGAGGCGATCTTCGAGGCATTCCGGCAAGCCGACGGAACCACCCACCGCCGCTACGGCGGTACGGGGCTCGGCCTGTCGATCTCGCGCGAGCTGGCGCGCCTGCTGGGTGGCGACATCGCGGTCGCGAGCGATCTCGGTACGGGGAGCACGTTCGCGGTGACGTTGCCGCGCAGCTACGCACCGGCGCCCGCGCCCGAGTCGGTGGCCACGCCCAAGCTGGCGACCAATGGGATACCGCACCCGGTGCCCGCGCCCGCGCCGGTCGCGCACGCCGGCAATGGCGTTGTAGCGCCCGCGCCCAACGGCGAAGCGGGCGCGCCGGCGATCGACGATCGCTCGCGTCTGACGCCAGGCGCGCGCGTGATGCTGGTGATTGACGACGACCTCACGTTCGCGGGTCTGGTCGCCGACCTGGCGCGCGACCTCGGCTTCCTGGCGCTGATCGCGCCGACCGCTGACGAGGGCGTGACCATGGCGCGCACCTTCCGGCCGAGCGCGATCGTGCTCGACATGATCCTGCCCGATCATTCGGGCCTGTCGGTGCTCGACCGCCTCAAGCGATCGCCCGAGACGCGCCACATTCCGGTGCACGTGATCTCGGCCTCCGAGGAGTCGCGCACCGCACTGACCATGGGCGCGGTCGGCTATCTGCGCAAGCCGGCGCCGCGCGAGCAGCTCGCCGCGGCGATCCGCAGCCTCGAAGGGCGCTTTCAGCAGCAGACGCGGCGGGTTCTGATCGTCGAGAACGACACCGTCGAGCGTGAGGCGGTCGCGCGCTTGCTCGCCGGCGGGGAGGTCGAGACGGTCGCGGTGGCCACGGTCGCGGAGGCGCTGCGCCGCCTGCGCGAGAGCACGTTCGACTGCATGGTGATGGACCTGGCGCTCGCCGACGGCACCGGGTTCGAGCTCCTCGAGCAGATGATGGAACGCGACGTCGGCTCGGTGCCGCCCGTGATCGTTCACACGGCGCGCGCGCTGAGCCCGGATGAGGAGCAGCGCCTGCGCCGCTATTCGCGGTCGATCATCATCAAGGGCGCGCGCTCGCCGGAGCGCCTGCTCGACGAGGTCACGCTGTTCCTGCACCAGGTCGAGTCACGGCTACCGCCGGATCGCCAGCGAATGCTCAAGCACGCGCGCGATCGTGAGCAGACGTTCGCCGAGCGGCGCATCCTGGTCGTCGAGGACGACGTGCGCAACGTGTTTGCGCTGACCAGCATCCTGGAGCCGCGCGGGGCGCATGTGGACATCGCCCGCAACGGGCGCGAGGCGCTCGACCGGCTGGGCGCGATCGAGGCGGCGGGCGACAGGGTCGATCTGGTGCTGATGGACATCATGATGCCGGAGATGGATGGGCTGACCGCCATGCGCGAAATCCGCAAGCGGCCGGGCTGGTCTCAGCTGCCGATCATTGCGCTCACGGCCAAGGCGATGAGGGACGACCAGGAGACCTGCCTGGCTGCCGGGGCCAATGACTATCTCGCCAAGCCCCTGGATCTCGAGAAGCTGCTATCGCTGGCCCGCATCTGGATGGTGAAATGACCGAGTCGTCGGCGCCACCCACTTCGGCGATCGCGGTCGAGCCCGAGGAGCGCGACGAGACGCGCGAGCTGGAGCTGCGGCTCTTGCTCGAGGCGATCTTCGCCAAGTACCACCACGACTTTCGCGGCTATGCCGCCGCGTCGTTGCTGCGCCGGCTCGACCGCGCCCGCGACGCCTTCGGTTGCAAGACGCTCTCGGCGTTGCAAGATCGCGTGTTGCACGACCCGGAATCATTGCCGCGCTTGCTGCGTTATCTGACTGTGCCGGTCAGTGAAATGTTCCGCGACCCAGCTCATTTCCGTTTCCTGCGCGAACGAATCGTCCCGATGCTGCGCACCTATCCATCTCTCAAGATCTGGATCGCCGGCTGCGGCGCGGGGGAGGAGGTCTACTCGTACGCGATCCTGCTGCGCGAGGAGGGGCTGCTCGATCGCAGCTTGATCTACGCCACCGACATCAGTCCCGACAGCCTGCGCCGCGCGGCCACCGGCGTCTACGACGTCGACCGCATCGCCCAGTTCAGTCGGAACCATCAGCTGGCGGGCGGCCGGCGCGCGCTCTCCGACTACTACACCGCCGAGTACGGGGCCGTTGCGTTCGCCAAGAGCTTGCGCCAGCGCGTGGTCTTTTCCGATCACAGCCTGGCGACCGACAGCCCGTTCGCCGAGGTGCAGCTGGTGTCGTGCCGGAACGTGCTCATCTACTTCGGACGCGCGTTGCAGGATCGCGCCGTCGCTCTTTTTCGCGATTCCCTGTGCCACGGCGGCTTCCTGGGCCTGGGCGCTAAGGAGAGCCTGATCTCGAGCGCGCACGCCGGCTCTTTCCGCGAGCTCTCCGTCAGGGAGCGCGTCTATCAAAGGAGCGATTCATGAGCAGCGCCGAGCTCGATACTGCTGCCGACGGCCCGGCAATCGCTCGCCCCACGCGCGCCAAGATCCTGGTCGTCGACGACCTCGAGCAGAACCGTCGCTCGCTGGAGGCGCTCCTGCGCCGCGATGACGTTGAGGTTCTCGAGGCTGAGTCGGGGCGCGAAGCGCTGGAGCTCTTGCTGGTGCACGACGACATCGCGCTGGCGTTGCTCGACGTGCAGATGCCGGAGATGGACGGCTTCGAGCTGGCGGAGCTGATGCGCGGCACGCTGCGCACGCGCGAGGTGCCGATCATCTTCGTCACGGCGGGCTCCAAGGATCAGCTGCGTACGTTTCAGGGCTACGGCGCCGGTGCGGTGGATTTCCTGTTCAAGCCGCTGGAGCTGACGATCCTGCGCCAGAAGGTCGACGTCTTCCTGCGCCTCTATCGCCAGCGGCGCGAGCTGGCCGAGACGGTGAAGGCGCTGCAGGCGAGCGCGGCGGAGCGCGAGCGCCTGGTGGGGCAGCTGACCGAGAGCCTGCGCCTGGCCGACATGTTTTCGGCGGTGCTGGGCCACGACCTGCGCAATCCGCTGAGCGTAATCACCACCAGCGCGGAGACGCTGCTGCGCCGCGCGCCCGACGAAGCGTTGCGCCGGCCGGCGGCGCGCATCCTGTCTAGCGGCCAGCGCATGGGGCGCATGATCGAGGAGCTGCTCGATATGGCGCGCGCGCGGATGACCGGCGGCTTCCCGCTATCGCCGTGCGAGACCGATCTGCTGTTGCTGTGCCGGCGCGTGATCGCCGACCACGAGATCTCCCATGGTGCGCGCGGTATCTCGTTCAGCCACGAGGGTGATCCGTGCGGCTTCTGGGACGAGGACCGCCTGTTCCAGGTGCTGGCGAACTTGATCGGCAACGCGCTCGAGCACGGACGGCAAGACGTTCCGATCGATGTGCGCCTCGATGCGACAGCAGGCGATCACGTGACCGTCGCAGTGAGGAGCGGGGGCGCGATCCCGCCCGGTTTGATGCCGCACCTCTTCGATCCGTTCCGCGTGCGGCAGAAGCAGCAGAGCGGCACGCGCGGCCTGGGCCTGGGGCTCTACATCGTGCGCGAGATCGTCGAGGCGCACGGAGGTTGGGTCGACGTGACGTCGTCGGAGACAGAGGGAACGCTCTTCCAGATGACGCTGCCGCGGCGGGCGTCGCTGTCAGGGGCGAGCCCACCGCCGCACTTGGACACGACCTGAGGGCCCGCACCGGGGCGGGTGACCAGGAACGGTGACGGTGCGGGACGTGAGGACGGCTTCGCTCTCTCCGTTGTAGGGCGCGAGCGGTGTGGGGGGCCCGGGAGGTGGGGTATTGCCTCCGCGGGGACGCGCCCTTACGCCGCCGCCGAGAGGTGGATTCTCGATGACTGAATCTGCCTATGCGGAGCGCTGACTCGACCTTGGGAAGTGAACCAGCGGCGGCACGGGGGCGCTCCGCTTCGGGCTGGCATCCTGCCTGCGGACAGGCAGGAGCGCCCTCAGAGGCCCCGCTACGCAATACCCCACCTCCCGGTCCCCCCACGCCGCTCGCGCCGGTGACAAGCTACGTTCACTGCGCCTGAGGGCGTTCATATTTTAAAATTGAGCTATCGGACGAGCAGTAACCGATCGTGAACGGAGACCCTTCGCTAAGTGACGGCGGCGTCGAGTTGGGGTGTCACGCCCCCGACGGCGCTCGCCATCTTCGCGCCCAGCAACTTGGCCAGCGCGACCCCTGGGCGAGCCATCGCGCGACGATCGGCGGCGCGGCTGCGCCGGGGCAAGAGTCCCACCGATCGGCTCCGCGAGATCTTCCGTCGCGCTGTCGTGCTCCACCGGCTCAAACCTCCTCCCGGGAGCAGCCATCATCAAGGCAGAGAAGGGAGGCGTCAAATCAACGGGCAACCGGCGCGCTATGACCCTTCGCTAAATGAATGCGGTGTGCTTAGCGAAGAAGTCGCATGGGAAAAGCTGGAGTGCGCGTCCGATAGCTTCAATTTAGAAATACGAACACCCTCAGGCGCAGTGAACGTAGCTTGTCACCGTCGCGAGAGGCGTGGGGTTGGGGTGTTGGGATGTTCCTCTTGCGGGGGCTCCGAGGCGCGCTCCTGCCGTCCGCGGCCAGGTCGCCACGCCTCTCGCGCCCCACAACGGAGAGATCGAAGCCGTCCTCACGTCCGCCGCCGTCGCCGTTCCTGGTTATCCGTCCGGTGCGAGTGAGGCGCCATCACGGCGTGACGATTCGTCCCTGCGGCGCCATGTAGACCGACGGCATCGCCGGCACGCCGCCCGCTCCCGGCGGAAGCGACGTGAGGAAGGTCAGGAACGCCTGCCAGGCTTTGAGCTCGGACGTGTTGCTGCCGGCGCCGGTGGTGACGATCTGCTGGGTCATGTCGGTGATGACCGTCGAGCAGTCTTTCAGCTTGGGTGCGACCGAGAGCGCTCCGCCGCTCACCGAGCCGACAACCGGTAGCAGGCTGCCCACGTACAACGTCGTGACGATCCGGAAGCAGGGCGTAGTGTCGCTGAGGGCGACGGGCGTGGTGCCGATCTGCAGCGAAGTGATGCGCTGGAATGGCGGCTTGCTCATGTCGTAGTGCGCGGTCAGTCCCGACGCCTGGATCACGAAGTCGCTGCCCACGACCTCGCCCGCCGCCGCCAGCTCCAGGCCCGAGCGAATGTCGCTGGGAGAGAGGTAGAACGACACCAGCGGATAGCCCGGGTGCTGGTCGGGGCCGATGCCGAGCGGGATGACGTTGAACGCATCGGCGAAGGCGATCGCGCCGGTCTTGCCCTTGGCGATGCGCGCGCGCAGCCCACCCGCTGCGTCGATGCCGATCACCGGCGGATCGGTGGGGTAGAGCTGGGCGGTCACGGCGCGATAGGCGTCGGTCACGAGGTCGCCGATGGCGCTCTCGCCGCTGCCGGTCAGCACGTCGAAGGTGGTCTGCGCGACCGTCTGGCGGTAGGCGAGCGGGGTGATCTTACCGTCGATGTCGGACTTGTACTGATCGACGCGCGCCTGCGTCGGCACGTCGCCGAGCGTGGCGTCGTCGATCGCCATCAGGTTGTACGAGTCGAGCGCCACCGTCGTGCCGCCGCCCGCGCGCGTGACCGTGAGCGCCAGCTTGCCCAGGTGCTCGCCGTAGCGGCCGGTCTGGGTGATCACCGTCTTGCCCACGGTGACCGCGGTCGAGAGCGCGTCGTGGGTGTGCCCGCTCAGGATCACGTCGATGCCGGGCACGTTGGCGGCCAGGTCGGCGTCTTCGCCCTGGCCTGCCTGGTTGATCCCCGAGTGCGACAGCGCGATCACCAGATCGACGTTGTCTATGTTGCGCAGCTCGGCCACCATCGCCGCCGCCGTGGTGGCGATCGGGTCGAACGTGAACGGCGCCGCGGTCGGCGCGACCTGCGCGGCGTTCTTGCCGAGCAGGCCGAAGATGCCGACCTTGAGGCCGTTCGGCAGGGTCTTCACGAACTTGGGTACCGTCATCGCCTGGACGGCGTTGGTGAACACGTCGGCCTTCGCCGGATCCAGCTTCATGTTGGAGGCGACGATCGGGATGGTCACGCCGTGCGTGCGGTAAGCCGCGGTCAGGATCAGCAGGAGGCCGCTCGGCGTCCAGTCGAACTCGTGGTTGCCGAGCGTGATCGCGTCGTAGCCGAGCGCCTGCATCTCCTGCAGCTCGGCGGCGTCGGGGGTCATCACGAACTCGAACGGGGTGCCCATGAGGAAGTCACCCGAGTCGAGCAGCATCACCGGCGTGCTGCCCGCGGCGGCGCGCTCGGCGGCGATGCGCGTCGCCAGGCGGCTGATACCACCGATGGTCTGGTCATCGTTGGCGGTCGCCGGCGTGAAGTCGAGAACCGCGTCGTGCCCCTCGAGGTTCGAGTGGATGTCGTTGGTCTGGAGCAGGACGACCTTGAACGTCTGCGACGCGCCGCCATCGGGGGGCGGGTTGTTCGAGCCGCTGCTGCCGCAACCTCCGGCCAGGATTCCCGCGGCCAGCACCGCCGCCATCGCTGCCCTCATCACCGTCGAGATCGAACCGCGCATCGCTCCCTCCTGGTTGTAACGCCGCACCTTGGAGAGTCGCAGCATTCGCGGTCCATGGATATCGGAAAGATTCTCGTGCGCGGCGGCTACCAGCCCAGGTGGGCGCGCAGCTCGTCGCAGAGCTGCGCCGCCATGAGCGCGTTCTCGGCGACGTTGGGGTGATACGCACAGGCATACTTGTCCGGAGTTTGCGGGTCGATCCCGTCGAAGAGGACCGTTCGGCTGTCACCGGCGGCGGCGCGCGCCTGCAGGGCGGTACGGATGTGCCCGCAAACGATCTCCGATTCGGCTCGGCTGGTGAGCGGCCCGATCGTGCACAGGATCAACGCACCCGCGTAGCGCGACCGAATGGTCTCGACCAGCGATTGATAGATTGTCGCGAAGCGCCGGCCGGGATCGCCCTTGCCGTTGCCGAGGTCGTTGGTGCCGAGGTTGATGATCACCGCTTGCGGCTCGCTGCCGAAGCTCCAGGTCGGTCTCGGCGTGGTTGCCAGCGTGCGCTCGTAGATCTCCGGCATCGTATCGATCGAGTCACCCGGGTAGTTCCGGACCACGCCGCGGCCCGAGCCGGCGATCGTGCTGACCTCGGCGCCCAGCGCGCGCGCCATCACCGAGGGGTAGGCGTCCCAGTGGCTTTCCGTGCCGTAGCAGTCGTCGTTGTCGAGCGACCCCAGGATGCCGAAGCCGCAGCTGATCGAATCGCCGACGATTTCGATCCGGCGTTGCGGCGGGGGCGGGGGATCCAGCAGCGCACCGTCGCCGACGGTGAGGCCGTGCAGCTGCGACAGGCCCATCGGCCCTTCGGTCTGCCGGTAGAGCGCGATGGTGTGCTCGCCCGCGGGCAGCCCGGTCGCCAGTGCGTACCGGCCGGCGCCCGGCATCGCCGTGAACGCCGGCTGCGGCACGCCGTCGACGACCGCCTTGAAGATGAAGCTGCCCTCGTTTCCGAGCGCGGCGGTCAGCGACGTGCCCCGAAAGCGCGCGACGAAGCCGGTGCCCGACCAGGAGAAGCGCGGGCGCGCCGGATCACCGGTGTCGACGCGGCCGATCCAGCGCACGCCGGCTGCGACGAGACCTGCCGGCGCGCCGGTCGCGGCGTCACGGCTCGCGTGGTCCCCGGTCGGCAAGCTACTTCTTGTTTTGCCCGTAGTACGCGGTGGCGCCGTGCTTGCGCCAGAAGTGCCGATCGACGAGCGCCGGATCGGGGCGGGGCGCGTCGGGGGCTATGGCCCGCACCGTCGCCTCCATGCGCGCGAGGTACTCGAGCGTCCGCGCTTGCTCGACGGCGTCGAGAGCGTCGTGACCCCAGGTGAAGGGGCCGTGGTTCGAGACCAGCACCGCGAAGATCTCGTCGGAACGCAGGTTGCCGTTGCGGAACGTCTCGACAATCACGCGCCCGGTCTCACGCTCGTACTCGCCCGCGATCTCGTCGTGGGTCAGCGGCCGGGTCACCGGCACGTCGCCCCGAAAGTGATCGGCGTGGGTCGTCCCCATGCAGCGTACCGGCAACCGCGCCTGCGCGAACGCGGTCGCGTACTCGGAGTGGGTGTGGACCACGCCGCCGCACTCGAACGCGCGGTAGAGCTCGAGGTGGGTGGGCGTGTCCGAGGACGGGCGGAGCTTCCCCTCGAGCACGCTGCCGTCGGCCAGCGACACCGGCACCATGTCGGCGGGCGTGAGCTTCTCGTAGTCGACGCCGCTCGGTTTGATCACGAACAGCCCGGCCTCGCGGTCGACGCCCGAGACGTTGCCGAACGTCCCCATCACCAGGCCGCTCTTCGCGAGCACGCGGCTCGCCTCCAGGATTTCGACGCGCAACTTCTCAGCGATCATCGTGTGGGTTCCTTCTTAACCCACGAGCACCGGGCTCACCAGATCCAGAATGTCGGGGCCGGTTCCCTCGGCGCGCGCGGCGTCGAGCTCATTCCGGCGCGCGTAGATGCGGATCGCCTTGAGCGACAGGTTGGCGAGGTTGATCATGCTGCGCTCCATCGCGCGCGTCGGATCGTCGCGGTAGGTGAACTGATCCTGGCTGTAGTAGCCGCGGTACCCGCGGACGAATGTGGTGAACAGGTATTCGACCGACTCGGGGATCGAGACCGTGCCGAACATCAGATCCTGGTCGTTGCGTCCCTGGCGCGCGTCATTGATGTCGAACTTGTGCACGGGCACGCCGGCGTACGCGGCGAGATCGCACGCCGTCGATGCCGTGGTGGCCTCCATCTTCTGATGGCCGTAGTCGATGGTCAGGCCGCAGTTGGTCCCGCCGCAGAGCTGGTTCACGCGCGACGCGACCAGCACCGCCGACGCCGCCGTGGGGATGATCATGTAGAGCTCGCGCGGCTCGTAGGGCTTGGGCTCCATCGCGAGGCGGATGCCGGCCGCCATCGCTTCCTTGTTCAGCGTCACCAGCGCCTCGGTGAACCACTCGAGCGACTGCTTGTAGTCGATCTGAAAGTGATAGTCGGCGCCGTCCGAGCCCGGCCACACGCTCATGACCGGGATCTTGAGCGCCTTGCTGATCTCGAGGCCTTTGCGCAGCTCTTCGAGGGCCGCGCTCCGGATTTCCGGGTCGGGATTGCACGCCCCGCCGAGCTTGAAGCGCGGGTTCGACCAGGTGTTGAAGTTGCACGCGGTCACGGTCATGCCCAGCTCGGCCAGGTAGCCATCGCGCGCCCGCTCGAGCGCCTTCCAGTCGATATCGCCGTTTCGCGCGGCGCCGCCTTTCTCGAAGACGCTCTGGTGAATCTCGATGGCGTTGACCCCGGCCGCCTTGGTGCGGCGGCACTGCCCCTCGAAGTCGTTCTTGAAGGATGGGTTGTCCGAGTTGTAGCCGGGCGGAGCGAAGCGATCGCAGAAGTCGCCGGCGGACCAGTGGCCGACGCTGTACTTGATGTCCATCGCCTTCAGGAACTCGATGGCCTCCTCGCGCGCCAGGTAGCGTTGTTTGGTGGTGGCGAACGCGAGCTGGTCGGATGTGAAGCGGGACATGGGAGCCTCCTGTCGAAAACCGGGCTCGAGCATGCCTGTTTTTCTCGGCTGGCGGAAGCGGCGGGGTACGGCCTAGGATGCTGCCATGGCAAAGACCATCGAAAGACCGAAGCTCGCCGCAGGCGCCATCGCCGTCGCCCTGCTGGCGGGGGGCGTGATGATTGACGGCACCTCCGAGGCGGCGGGCCTCGGCGAATCGTCGGCCAAGGCCGTGGGAGCACACATGATCGAGAAGAAATCCTGGGGCAAGACCGCCAAGGGCGAAGAGATCGAGCTCTATACGCTGCGCAACGGCAAGGCCGAGGTGTCGATCGCGACCTGGGGCGCAGCGGTGACCTCACTGCGCGTGCCGGATCGCAACGGCGCGATCGCCGACATCGTGCTCGGCTTCGATTCTCTGGAGCCGTACACTAAAGAGAACCCGTTCTTCGGCGTGGTCGTCGGCCGCTACGCCAACCGGATCGGGCAGGGGCGCTTCACGCTCGATCACAAGGAGTACAAGCTGACGATCAACAACGGCAAGAACCAGCTGCATGGCGGCCCCGAGGGCTTCTATCGCAAGGTCTGGAAGGCCGAGGAGGTCGAGGCCAAGGACGGCCCGTCCCTGAAGCTGACCTACGTGAGCCCCGACGGCGAAGAGGGTTATCCCGGCACGCTGACCGCCAGCGTGACTTACACGCTGACCGACGACAGCGCTCTCCGCATGGAGTACACGGCGACCACCGACAAGCTCACGGTGGTCAACTTGACCAACCACGCTTACTTCAACCTGTCGGGACCGGGCGAGGGCGACATCCTCGGCGACGAGTTGATGGTCAAGGCCGCGCGCTACACCCCTGTCGACGAGACGTCGATCCCGACCGGGGAGCTGCGCAGCGTGGCCAACACGCCGTTCGACTTCCGCAAGCCGACCGTGCTGGGCGCGCGCATCGGCGCACCCGACGAGCAGCTGAAGATCGGCAAGGGCTACGACCACAACTTCGTGCTCGACGGTGGCGTGACGAAAAAGCCGCGCCTGGTGGCGAGCATGCACGATCCCAAGAGCGGTCGCGTGCTGGAGATCATCACGACCGAGCCGGGGATGCAGCTTTACACCGGCAACTTCCTCGACGGTACGATCAAAGGCAAGGGTGGAAAGGTCTACGCCCATCGCAGCGCCTTTTGCCTGGAAACGCAGCACTACCCCGATTCTCCCAACCACCCGTCGTTCCCGCCGGTGGTGTTGAAGCCAGGCAAGAAGTACCAGTCGACGACGCTCTATCGCTTCACTACCGAGCCGGCGCAGGCGTCGGCGAAGTAGAGGAGGGCGGCATGGCGAGCTTCCTCGAAGACAACGCCGACCTTCGCTACTACCTGGACAAGGGGCTCGACTGGGCGGCGCTGGCGGGGCTCGCGGAGCAGGGTTTCCGCCAGACCGACGGATTCAAGACTGCCGCCGAGGCGATCGCTTTCTACCGCGAAGTGGCCGAGATGGTCGGCACCTTCGCGGCCGAGGAGGTCGCGCCTCACTCTGCCGAGCTCGACCGCGCCGGCGTGCGCTTCGCCGACGGCGAGGCGCAGTTTCCACCGCGGCTGGCGGCGATCTTCGACAAGATCCGCGACCTCGAGCTGCACGGCCTGTCGCTGCCGCGCGAGCTCGGCGGTCTGAATGCGCCCGTGCTGCTCTACTACGTGTGCGGCGAGCTCCTGGGGCGTGCCGACGCGTCGGTGATGGTGCACAACGGCTTCCACGGCGCGATCGCGCTCGCGATGATGGTGCTGTCGATGTTCGAGGGCACGACCGACCTCGACCCGGCGACCGGGCGAATCACGAAGACGCGCTGGCGCGACGAGATCGCCGAGATCGCCAGCGGCCGCGCCTGGGGCAGCATGGACATCACCGAGCCCGACGCCGGCAGCGACATGGCGGCGCTGCGCGCGACCGCGACGCGCGACGAGGCCGGGAACTGGTTCATCACCGGGCAGAAGATCTTCATCACCTCGGGGCACGGCAAATATCACTTCGTGATCGCGCGGACCGGGACCGTGGACGAGGGGCTCGACGGGTTGTCGATGTTCCTGGTGCGCGCGTTCCGCGACGGCCCCGACGGCCGGCGCGAGCGGCTGGTCACCATCGACCGCCTCGAAGAGAAGATGGGGCAGCATGCGTCGGCGACGGCGGCGCTGCGCTTCGACCGCGCGCCGGCCGAGCTGGTGGGCCAGCCGGGCGGCGGCTTCCGCCAGATGCTCGAGCTCATCAACCACGCGCGCATCGGCGTCGGCTTCGAGTCGATCGGCTTGTGCGAGGCGGCGCTGCGGCTGGCGCGCGCGTATGCGAGCGAGCGGCGGTCGATGGATCGCACGATCGATCGCCACGAGCTCATCGCCGACTACCTCGACGAGATGGAGATCGACGTCATCGGCCTGCGCGCGCTGGCGATGCACGCGGCGTTCGAGGACGAGATCGGGCACAAGAAGGCGCTGTTCGGGCGCTTCCTGCCCGGCGCCGACACCGCGCAGCTGGCGCTCGAGGCGGAAGGGCACCGTGCAGCCGCGCGGCGCGCGACCCCGCTGCTCAAGTACCTGGCCGCCGAGAAGGCTGTCGAGCTGGCGCGCCGCTGCCTCCAGATCCACGGCGGCGTCGGCTACATGCGCGAGTACGGCGCGGAGAAGCTGGTGCGCGACGCGCTGGTCATGCCGATCTACGAGGGCACCAGCCAGATCCAGTCGCTGATGGCGACCAAAGATACGCTGACCGCGATCATGCGAGCGCCGCAGGATCTGGTGAAGCGGTATGCGCAGGCGCGGTGGCGGGCGCTGTCGGTGCGCGATCCGCTCGAGCGGCGCCTGGCGCGGCTGCAGCAGCTATCGCTCGGGGCCCAGCAGCACGTCATCACGCGCACGCTGACCGACAAGGTGCGCGCGAAGGTGAAGGCGCCCAAGGACGGGAACGGCGACGGCAACGGCAACGGCAACAGTAAGACGGGATCGCTCGCGAGCTTGCCACAGGCGGTGCTCAAGCAATGGAATCCGCGACGCGACTTCACGTTCGCGCTGCTGCACGCCGAGCGCCTCACGCGCCTGCGCGCCGACGAGGAGATCGCGACGATCCTGGCAGATCAAGCGCGCCGCCATCCCGAGCGCCGCCCGTTGCTCGAACGCTACCTCGAGCGCGCGCTGCCGCGCGCGGCGTTCCTGCACGAGGAGATCACGCGAACCGGAAAGCGCCTGCTGGCCGAGCTCGCCGCGCGTGGCGAGCCGGACGCGGGCGACGGCGCGGCGAGCGCGTGAGTCCGGTCCCCTCCCCCGTCCGCGGGGGAGGGTTAGGGACCGTCAACTCTGCAAACGGTGGCCGCACACCCGCGGTGTGGTTCTTGCTGGCGAGCCCTGTGGTCATGCTCCGCCGCCGATCGCGGCGTGAGGCCGTGGATCAGTAGGCGATCGCAGAGGCCGCCATCGCTGAGCCGACATCGGCGCCGAGCGTGAGGAGAGCGCCGGATCCCGCTGCGAGGGAAAGACTTCGGCTCGCAGTCAGATCGTGTGCTGCGCCGGCGACCCAGTCGTAGGCTAAGGTCGACGGCAGGCCGGGCGGCGCAGGCACGGCGAACGACACAGCGGCGGCGCCCAGGTTCAGCGCCGCAACGAACGGACCGTAGCGAGCGAGGTAAAGCCTCGGTGACGGCACCGCCTGCGGCGGCAGCCATCGCGTTCTGTACCAGGCCCACGTAGGCGGCGCCCCAGCGAAACATACGGTTCTGCCCCTCGTCGATGTTGCCGTTGCTCCACTCGGGCGGCGACATGCCAAACAGCCGCTCGAGATGGAACGCATGCAACGCCGCCGCATCGGTGAAATGAAACGCTGCCAGGTAGCTGGCGGCCGATCCGATCTCGCCGACGTTGAAGTTCTTGCGGAAAAGGAAGTTCGGCGCGGCGACACGCAGGCCGCCGGTCCCCGCGACGCCGCCAGTTCCGGCGAGACCTCCGCTCCCACCGATGCCGGCGACGGAGCCGCCCGCGCCCGAGGACGCCGAGCCGCCCGCGCCCTGACCGCCGATCGCCGGCGCGTCGACGGCGGCATCGGTCGACGATTCACCGCCTGCACCCTTTGAGCACGCCGCGACCCAGAGCGGCACGAGCCCGAGCGCCACCCGAACGCAACGCGACCTGCGATCTCTTGTCATCGTGCTCGAAGGGTGTCGTCAGCCCCTCGAATCGGGCCAGAAGTTTGCCATCGCCGCGCAACGTCGCCCGTGGCTTCGGCGAGCTCCGATGACCATTTTTCGGACTATCAAACCCGCGCAAACGGTGCGGATGTCAAACGATGGGGGCCGACGGCTCGATCCCGACGGCATTGGATCGACCACGCCGTCGCCAGAGCCACGCGATCAACCCAGCCGCGGCGACGCCGGCGCCAGCGAGCACCCAGACACCCGCAGCCGGCGGCGCGGCGAGGAGCGCCTCGATCTGGCGGTGAAAGAACATGCCGCCACCGATGGTGGCTCCCGTCCAGATGACCCCGCCGAGGAGATCGTAGAGCAAGACGGTTCGGAGCCGAGCGCCCATGGCCCCCGCCATCGGCAGCAACAGCTGCGAGAGGCCGGGCAGGAACTTGGCGATCACCAGCGACTTCAGACCCCAGCGCGCGAAGGTCCGCTGGGTCTCACGCATGCGCGACTCGGGCGCGCGCAGCAGCCGCGAGATCACGCGGAGCACGCGACCTCCGAACAAACGCCCGATCGTGAACCACGCGAGGTCGGCGATGACGATCGCCGTCAACGCGGAGAGCGCGACCGCGGAGCCCGACAGCATGTGCCGCGACGCCAGGCTTCCCGCGACGACCAGGGTGGGCTCGGCCGGAATGGGAACGCCGATCTGCTGCAGCAGAACGTTGGAGAACACGATTCGCAGGCCATGTTGGGCAAGCTCCGCGGTCAACGCCTCCATCCTTTGATCCTGAGCAACACCGGTGCCAGCGCCGCGGCATGTTTCGACTGGCTCCCTATCGGCACGCCGGGCGCCGAGAGCCGCGCCGGCGCAGGTCTCGGCGCTCGTCATCGTCGCTCGGCACGCCGCGGAGCCCGTCGGAAACCAGACAGGCCTGTCCGGTTTCACGACAGGTCTCCGCACCGTGTCACCGAGGTACGATGCGACCATGTCGTCCGTGATCGGAAAGCAGCGAATCGAGGCGCTCAGTGATGGGATTTACGCCATCGCCCTGACGCTGCTCGTGCTCGATCTGAAGGTCCCGGAGCTTCCCGCCGACGTGAGCGAACGAGCCCTGCAGGCAGCGCTGTTGCACCTGCTTCCCCGCGGGCTCACCTGGTTGAGCAGTTTCTGGGTCATGGCGCTGTTCTGGCTGGGCCAGCAGCGGCTCTATGCGCTCTGTACGTCGCTCGATAGTGCGATGGTCTGGAGTGAGCTGGCCGAGCTCGCGTTGATCAGCTTGCTGCCATTCACGACGGCGCTCGCGGCTGCCTATCGATCCCACGTCACCGTGGCGGTCCTCTACGGCGTCCAGTTGCTGGCGATGACGTTGATATCGTCCTTCCGAACCGCGCGTCTCCTGCGCCGCCCCGAGCTTCATGGCCAAGCCCTGTCGCCGCAGATTGCCCGCCGCCTTCGCGCGCGGTCGCGGGCGCTGGTCACGTGCGCGGCGACCACGACCGCACTGGCCTTCGTCGTGCCGGCGTGGAGTGTGCTCGCGATGTTACCGTCGGTTCTGGTTCGGGCTCGGCCGCGCTCTTGAGTGCCGTCGAGACTTGGCTCGATTGACCGCCTGCGCGCGCTGGCCAGGTTCAATGGCAGTACCGTGGCGAATACCAGGGTCGACGAGGTCCCCGTCGCGCCGGCGGCTCCGCGCGCGGCGCGCTCGACGCCGCGGATCGCGAGCATCATCCTGACGGCGCTTCTCGCTCCGTTCACCTACGTTGGCACGCGCTCGCTGTTCCTGCTGCGCGCGGCCGAGGTCTGGCGGCACCGCTTTCACGGCGGCCTGCTCGCGCGCCAGTTGCAGTTCGTGGGGTTCGAATCGATTCCGATCGTCGTGCTGGTCGGCTTCTTCTCTGGCGGCGTCGCGGCCGAATCGTCGCTCGCGGCGCTGAAGATGTTTCGTCAGGAAGTGTCGGTCGGGGGCATCGTCGGCGTGTCGCTGGCGCGCGAGCTGGCGCCGGTGTTCACGGCGCTGATGCTCTCGGCGCGTGCCGGCGCGGGAATGGCGGCGGAGATTGGCTCGATGCGCATCACCGAGCAGATCGACGCGCTGCTGAGCTTCGGCGCCGAACCGACGCAGCACCTCATCATGCCGCGGGTCCTGGCCGGCATGTTGATGACGCCGATCATGACCATGGTCTTCAACGTCGTGGGCCTCTTCGGCGCGTACCTCGTCGCCGTGCACCTGCGCCAGGTGGACCCGGGCGGTGTGCTGCACACATTCCGCTTCTACACCGATCCACTCGACTACCTCGAAGGCGCGATCAAGGCGGTCGCGTTCGGCATCGCGTTCACGCTGGTCGCCTGCTATCAGGGCTTCAACGTGCGCGGCGGCGCGCGCGAGCTGGGACGCGCCACCACCAACGCGGTGGTCGAAGGCGCGGTCGCGATCCTGGTGCTCGACTACTTCCTCACCGACGTGATGCTGGTGATCTGGCCGCCGCGGACGCTCTGAGAGAGCTACTTCATCGCGAGGCGGATATGGGCGACGAAGCGCCGTCCCGGCGGATCGCTCACCGTCGCGACGCGCGCGTCGGCCACTGCGATCGAGACCGGGTCGATCGACCAGCGCGTCTCGAGCTCGTCGCGCAGCTCGGCGCGCAGGTGGCCGGAGCTGATGCGAAGGATGTTGATCGTACCGAACAGATGGAGCGTCTCCCGCGCGCAGTACAGGATCTCACCCAGCCAGGCCGCGAGTAACTGATCAGCGGTGGCCGCGACGACGCTGACTTGACGCGCTTCGCCCGCGCGGGGCAACTTCGCCTGGCCCAGTCGGTCGGTCATCGCGCGCGCGGCGTCGATGAAGAGGCGCGCCAGCGTCGGCGCTTCCGCGGTCATTCGGAGGCCGCTGGGCGCGCGCTCGACGAGGTACGTGCCCCAGCTCGTTCGCATCTCCGTCGGTAACCCGGCCTGGGTGAGACGCGCGCGCGCGACGTCCGCCTGCAACGCCGCCGTGCGGAGCCCCTTCGACATGTGGATCCCTCTCTCGCCGGCGCGACCAAGCACGCGGCGTCACCTGATGGACAAGATGGCCATCCCGCGCCGCACGTCCACGCGCGAGGGGCAATCGTGTCCCCGGGTGAGAGCGAGGAATTCGGCCTGCGCCCGGATCAGGTCGTCTTGAGACGCAGCCGGCGGTCGATGACCCGGCGCAGCTGCTCGGGGCGCTGGAAGCTCAGGTAGTCGAGCGCGTGGCGCGTGCCGTCGCGCTGGATCAGCACCATGTAGGGCCGGTGCTCGTAACTGGAGGCGGCGATGTCGGCGAGATCCTCGAAGCGCCAGCTGCGCAGGCCCCATGCGTCGCGCACGATGAGCCCCTCGGCCGTCACCACCATCACGTGCTTCTTCGCCGGACGCGTGTCTTCCTCGTGTTCTTCCTTGATGGTCGGAGTGGCGACGATGGTGAACAGCGCCGCGGTCAGGATCAGCAGCGCGCCCACCAGGTCGGGACCACCCAGCAGGCCCGACAGCATGGCCGCGGCGGCGGTCATCGCGCCCAGCACGGCGTAGGTCAGGCGCTCGCCCGCCTCGGCGTCGCGCGCGAAGAAGGCCACGGTCGCCGGCGGCACGCGCCCGGCATCAACGCTCAGCAGTGCTTCGATCTCGCTCATCTATGACCAGCATCGGCAGATTGCCACCCGACTTTATGAGCCGGGATCGAGCCCAAGATGCGGAGCGAGCGGCTGTGAACCACGCTAACGCGACCCGCGCGGAGCGGCCGCCGCCGGATCCTCCAGGTGCTCCGCGAGGAACCATACCTGCATCTCATTGGTGCGCAAAATGTCGCTGACATAGAGGTCATTGGTGCCGTCGTCGCCCCGTTCGGCGGCGCGGCGCGCGGCGGCGCGGGAGCGGATGAGGATGTGCTCGTGCGCCTCCAGCAGCCGGGACACCTGCACCGGCACCTCCTCGCGGCCGCGCGGCGGGCGCTCGATCTCGCTCAGCTCGGCGACATCGTGAGCCATCGCGATCGCGATACCGCCCAGGGTCTGCACACGTTCCGCGAGCTGGTCGACCAAGTCGACCTGCTCGGCGTAGTGCTTATCGAACAGTAGGTGAAGCTGGTAGAAGGTCGGTCCCCAGGTCTGCCAATGGTGCTTCTTGTACATGTCGCGCAGGACGCAGCTGTCGGCGAGCGTGATGTTCAGATCCTCGACGCTCTGCGCGCGCACATCGTCGCCTAGCCCCAGCGGATGACGCACCAGCGTCCCGTACGGCTGCACCTCGGGCGCGCGGATTCCGTAAGGCGCCGGCGACGTCTTCGGGCGCGGAATGTGGTGGCTGCCATTCCCCCGGTGTGTGTGCGTCTCCGCAGATCGACTCGCCATCGCGTACCTCTCGCTCCAAGGTAGGAAGCAACGGCGCCGCCGCAAGGGCGGCTCAGGCGGATGAGGCGAGGTAGTTGCGCCAGCCGCCCAGCGCCGAGATGTCGCGCGCGCCGGCCGTGGCGTGGGCCTCGCACAGAAAACCAGAAACGCTGGTGCCGTCCTCGAGCTCTATCGTCCCGAAACAGAGCGGCGGCGGCACGCGCGCGTAGAAGTCGCCGAAGCGGGCGCGCTCCATGCGCCAGACCTCGACCTCGATCGCGGACCCGGCCGGCGCGCCGCCGGATGAGGCCGCAACCCGGAGCAGGCCCGGCTTGGGCGGCGTCGTTCCGGGCAGCGCGTATAGACGATAGCGGGGCGCAGTCCGGCACGTGCGCAGCAGCCGGGCGCCGAGCTCGGTGAGCTGCCAATTGAGCGGTTGTCCCGAGAGGTGGGCGCCCACGACCGCGACCAGCATCTCGGACGCCGCGGGCACCGGCGCTGCCGAGGCGCTTGCGGCGACAGGGGTGGGACGCCCTCCACTCGCTCCGAGTGGTCCCGCCAGCGCGCGCTGGTAAGCGGCGCCGAACGTCGCCAGCGTTGCGTCGCGGTCCGGAAGGCCGATCAGGGTGATGCCCGATGGGAGCCCGTCCTCGCGGAAGCCGCTCGGCACCGCGAGCCCGCATAGCTGCAACAAATTCACGAAGTTGGTGTAGAGGCCGAGCCGCGCGTTGAGCTCGCGCGGGCGCGCCAGTACCTCGTCGACCGTGTAGATGGTGGGCGTGCTCGGTACCAGCAGGAAGTCGACGCCGGACAGCACCGCGCGGGCCTGCGCGCGCAGCTGATCGAGCGCCGCCAGCCCGCGGAAGACGTCGACGCCGGTGATGCGTTCGCCTTCAGACAAAATGTCTCGGATCACTGGCAGCAGCGCGTCGGGCTTGGCAAGTAGCTCGCGGAAGGGGGCCAGGCGCTCGGCGATCCACGGGCCGTCGTAGAGCAGCCGCGCGGTCTCGAAGAACGGACTGAAGTCGACCGGCACCGCCGTGCCGCCGAGCGCGCGCCAGCGATCGAGAGCCTCCGCGAACCGCCGTTGCGACTCTGAGTCGCCGAAGAAATTAAGATCTCCTTCGCGCGGGATCGCGAAGCGGAACGCGTTCGGCGCCGCCGCGATCGACCAGTCGAACCGTGCGGCCACGGCACGCGACAGGGGATCCGCGGGGTCGACTGCGGTGAGCGTCGAGGCGACGCGGCAGGCGTCCTCGACGGTGAGCGCGAAGATCGACACGCAGTCGAGCGAGCGGCAGGCGGGCACGACGCGGTGGGTGCTGAACAGGCCGCCGCTCGGCTTGAGGCCGACCAGGTTGTTGAACGCCGCTGGCACGCGCCCCGAGCCGGCGGTGTCGGTTCCGAGCGCGAAGCTCGCCAGACCAACGGCGACCGCGACCGCGGAGCCCGAGCTCGAGCCACCGCTGATGTAGCGTGCGTCGAACGCATTGCGGGGAATGCCATAGGGCGAGCGCACGCCGACGAGCCCGGTCGCGAGCTGATCCATGTTGGTCTTGCCCACGACCAGCGCGCCCGCGTCGGTCAGCCGCTGCACCACCGTCGCCGACGCCTGCGCGACGTAAGAGTAGGCCGGGCAGGCGGCGGTGGTCGGCAGGCCGGCAACGTCGATGTTGTCCTTGACGGCGAAGGGGATCCCGTAGAGTGGCAGCGAGCGCTCGCGGGCGTCGCCCATCTCTTGCGCGCGAGCCTCGATGGCACGGGCCGCGGCAATCAGCTCCGCGCGCGGCACACGGTGGATCCAGATCTCGGACGCGGCGCGATCGGCGCGAGCGGCGATCTTTTCAGCGACCGCCACCGGTGTGGTTGCCCCCGAGCGATAGGCCTCGGTGAGTGACGCTAGATCGAGATCGAGGTCGATATCGTCGCCGTTCCGCGCTGCGCCTCTCGTGTCGGAGTGCTGCATGCGCCGGTTGTACCGCGAACCGTGCGCGTCCCGCTATTCCGCGTCCGCGAGTGCCGGCACCGCGTGCGTTTCGGCCGCCATCGCCGGCGCGAGCACGGGCATGCGCGAGCAGACGAACAGCACGGTGGCAACTGCGAGGTAGGCCACCGCCACGACGGGAGTCTCGCCGAAGCCGATCGCCTCGCCGTGCATGAAGCCCAGGAAGGTGAGGGCCGCGCCCACCAGCGCGAACGCGGACGCCCTCGCGAATTTCCGATCGATGATGAAGACCGCGATTGATCCCAACACGACGCCGCCGAGGATGGAGCCGCCGCCCAGGACCGACAGCCCCTGGTAGAAGATGCCTTTGCCGGCGAGCTTGTCGATTCCGAGCGCTGCCGCGTTGGTGCCGGCGGCCGCGAGGGTATTGTCGATCTGCAGCTTGCCCCAGGCCGCGATGTGCGGAACCAGCGCCAGCACGATGGCCGGCGCGTGGGCCTTCGGTGTTTCTTGAAAGGCCTGGGCGCCGATGAGCATGCCGATGTAGAGGAGGATCGGCGAGATCGCGACCACCGGGATCAGCGACGACATCACCGAGATGATCCCGAACCACGACAAGATCAGCACGGTCACGCCGGTCGCCGCCGAGTAGCCGATACGTCCGCCCATTGCCTTCCAGCCCGGGTGGCCGATGTAGACCGCGTTGATGAACGGATTGCCCATCAGGCAGCCGATCAAGCTGACCACGCCGTCGGCGGTGAGCACGCGCGTCGTCGGGAACGAGTCGCCCGCGACCGCGGCGCTCTCGACGTTGTCAATCGCCTCGACCAGGTCGTAGATGCCGAAGGGAATCGCGGTCACCAGGATCACGCCCAGGAACTGGAAGCCGCCGAAGACGTGCGCGACCGCGGGAAACGGAACGTGGAAGCCGAAGGTCTCGAACGACGCTTTCACGTTGCCAACGTTCATGCCGGCGACGTCGAAGCCGAGCGCGGTGCCACCCCAGGCGATCGCCGTGCCGACGCCGATCGCGACCAGCCCAGCCGGCACGCCGCGGAAGTAGCGCACGCCGCCGAACCAGCTGGCGAGGATGATCGCGAAGCAGGTGATGCCGATGACCGGCGTCATGTACATCTCGAGCGCGGGCCGCATCGAGATGAAGGCCACCGACACACCGGCCAGCGTTCCCAGCAGCGCCGCGCGCGGGGTGATCTTGCGGATCACCGGCGCGACGAAGCCGCCAACCATGAGCACGAAGCTCTGGATGAAGACCCAGGTGAGCCCCGCCTCCCAGCCCTTGATGGGATCGCCGGTCTTGAGGGCGATCGGCAGCATGATCACGAACGTGACGACGAACATGTGCGGCACGCTGGTGCCCGACGGCAAGGCGCAGACGTCGTCGCGCCCGGTTTTCTTCGCAAGCTTGTACGCCAGGCGCGCGTAGTAGAGCGTGCTCAGCGCCAGCATCAGGCCGGTCGCGGGCAGGATGCGCCCGAACACCAGCGCGTTCGGCATCTTCAGCACGAAGCGCAGAAGGCCGGTCAGCACCAGCAGATTGACGAGGATGTTGGTCCCGAATCCAAAGTAGGCGTTCCAGTCACCCGGGGTCCACAGCGTCGGCTTCTTTTCAGACGTCGTCTCGGACATTTTCGTCTCCTCCGTCGTCAGTGCGCGGCGTGCTGCCGCATGCGGTGCGACGAGCCGGCGCCCAGCGCACCGACGATCCGGGTCGAGTCGGTGACCCAACCGAAGATGCCTCCCTGCGCCTTGATCATGCGCAGGCCGATCTCGTGAAACTCGGGGAAGTACGAGCCGCAGCAGTCGCCGGGCACGATGCAGCGGAAGCCGCGATCGTTGGCCTCGCGCACGGTGGTGTGCACGCAGACCTCGGTGGTGACGCCGCAGACGATCAGATCGGCGATGCCGCGGTTGTTCAGGATCGCGTGCAGGTCGGTGGCGTAGAACGCGCCCTTGCCCGGCTTGTCGATCACCGGCTCGCCGTCGGCGGGATAGAGCGCCGGGACGATGTCGTGGCCCGCCTCGCCGCGGATCAGAATGCGGCCCATCGGCCCCATCGCGCCGATGCGCACGCTGGGATCGCCGCGCTCGACCTTGGCGCGCGGGGCGTCGCTGAGGTCGGGGCGGTGGCCCTCGCGCGTGTGGGTGATCAGCATGCCGCGGCGGCGCGCCGCCGCCAGCAGCGCGCGGCAGGGACCGACCGCGGCGCTCAGCAGCGAGACGTCGTTGCCCAGCGACTCGCCGAATCCCCCCGGCTCGAGGAAGTCGCGCTGCATGTCGATCATGACGACCGCGGTGCGCTCCGGCTCAATCGAAATCGGTTCCGGCTCCGCGTCGACGACCACCGTCTCCATCATTTTCCCTCTCTTCAAGGAAGACCTTACGCCCGCGATTATTTCGGACGCTTTTCGTGAGAGTTAAATCGTGACGGAGACGGCGTCAGCGCCGTGGGATCTCAAACGGTCGAGCTGTAGGGCACGAACGGCTCGCGCGGGTGCTCGACGTAGGCCCTCACCGACGGGCGGGCCCACTGGAGCACGGCGTAGTCGCGCAGGCGCGCCGGCAGGAGATCGGCGTCGCCGGCGATGCGGCGCAATCCCAGCGCCAGGTCGGCGTCGGCGACCGACCATTCGTCGAACGCGGTGCTCGCACCCGCAGGCAGCAGTTGCTCGGCGACCTCGATCAGCTTGTGCGCCGCACGCAGCGCCGCTTCCGAAAGCGGCGCGCCGCTCGTCTCATAGAACACCATCTCGCTGGGACGCTCGTCGCGCAGCGGTCCGAGGTCGCTGCGCAGGAACGCCATGAGCTGCCGCGCGCGGGCGCGCTGGCGCGGATCGGCCGGGAACAGCCGGCGGTGCTCTGGCGGTGGATAGGCCTCCTCGAGATACTCGGCGATCGCGTTCGATTCGCTGAGCCAGAAGCCATGGTCGTCGAGCGCCGGCACGCGCGCCGTCAGCGACGCCGACCGGAAGGGCTCCCGCCGGTGGTCCCCCCTGGCGATGTCGATGGTGATGACCTCGAAGTCCAGACCCTTCTCGCGCAACGCCACGAACGAGCTGAACACGTAAGGCGACACCCAGAAGGGATCGGCATATAGGACGACGGGGGCGGTCATCATGCGAATTGTGCCATGATTGTCGCGCGCGCGGATACGAGCCAATCACTGGAGGTGCGGCACGAATGAGCCTCGAGGGAAGTTGTTTGTGCGGCGGTGTCCGCTATGTGGTGGATGGGCCGCTCGGCACGGTGGTTCACTGTCATTGTTCGATGTGCCGCAAGGCGACCGGGGCCGCGTTTCGCACGCGCGCCGCCGTGCCGTCGGCATCATTTTGCTGGAGCGCCGGGGAGTCGCTGCTCGCGCGCTTCGAGTCGTCGCCCGGCGAGGAGCGCACGTTCTGTCGCGTGTGTGGCTCGACGCTGGTCACGCTGTTTCGCGACCGGCCCGAGGAGATCGCGCTCGCGCTCGGCACGCTCGATTCCGATCCTGGGATCCGACCATCGGCGCACGTCTTCGTCGGGTCGAAAGCGCCCTGGTACGAGATCGACGATGCTCTGCCGCGCTTCGATGCGGGAGCCCCGCAGTCCGGTCCGATCCCCTCCCCCCGTCTGCGGTCCTCGGCAGCGCTGTTGTCGAGCAGGTAGCCGCGGCCCGGTTCGTTCATGGTCCCGGGGCCTGTCCCTGCATGAGGGACATTGTTACCGCTTTCGCGGATCAGCGTCGCACGATCAGCAACGGGTAGTAGCGCGTCGCGGTCAGCATGAAACGCGTGGGCGGGGCGCGATATGACTGTGCGTCGCCGGTGGGGTCGACGACGATCGACGCATAGCCGCCGATCGAGACGCGATCACCGACGCGGATGGCCGCGCCGTCGGTGCGCGGGTCGTCGGGGCCGGTGCCGAGCGAGCAGAGGATCTCGTAGTCGGGATCGTCTCCGGGCAGTGGTTTCGGCGGCGGCGGCGGCACCACGACCAGTGCTTGGCCGCTCCCGTCGTCGACCAGGAACCGCTGCTCGGGCCTGGGAACGGCGGTCCAGCTCGAGCCGTAGTGGTTGATGGTGTTCATCGAGACCGTCGACACGATGGCCACCGCGCTGCCGGCGGGTGCGGTCGGATTGTCGGCGGGGACGACCCGTCCGTCGATGCGCGCGGCGCCATTCTTCAAATTCGCGATGCGGACCAGTCGGTGCCGTTTCAGCTCACGCCGCGCGTCGTCCGAGTCGACCAGCGAGAGGCCGAGTCCGATCAACACCGCGGCGAGCAGCGGGATCATGGCGCTGAGGTCATGCATTCGGCAGCAGCGTGGCGTGGCGAGATCCGCGCCACCGTCAAATAATGCCGGAAATTCCCGGCCATGCCACGCACCGAGTCGGCGGCGGCGCGCAATCGCGGTGGCTCCGGGCACGTCGCGTCGGGTCGGGTCCGGTCGTCTGCTCAGTCTGCTCTCCGTCGAGGAGACCCTCGCGTTTTCTTGAGCCGTTCCCGCCCACAGGTGTCTCCTTATTTCAGGTGGCGATTCGACCCCCGAAAGGTAGGCCGTCCATGACCTTCGAGACATTCAGCCGTGCTTTCACCGGCGCAAGGCATGCGGCTAGCCGCGCCGCTCGATGGGCGGGCATGGCCGGCGTGGTCGGCATTTTCGTATCGGCCTGCGCGGGTGACCTGGTGAAGACGCCGGCGAGTGGCGCCGGGGGCAATGCCGCCGGCAGCGGCGGTGTGACCGCGCCGCCCGGCGGGAGCGGCGGCAGCAGCAGCGCCACCGGCGGCACCTCCGGTGGCGCGGGCGCGCGCGGCAGCGGCGGCGCGGGGGTCGCGGGCGCGTCCGGTAGTTTGGGCGGCGCCGGTGCTTCGGGCGGATCGGGGCTGGGCGGCGTTAGCGGCGGAGTCGGCGGGGCAGGGGGCGCGGGCGGCATGGACGCGGCGGCGATCTGCGCGCGCTGGACCGCGGACCGCGCCAACCTCAGCGAGGGGACCTGGAGCGGCGCGACCGCCACTTGCACCGCTGGCGACATGGCGGCCGATGCGCGCGCGACTGCGTTGCGGCTGGTCAACCTCTATCGCTGGCTCGCCGCGCTGCCGCCGGTCACCACCGACCCGGCACACGACGCCGAGGACCAAGCGTGCGCGCTCATGATGCGCGCCAACAACATGATCTCGCACACGCCGCCGACGACCTGGCTCTGCTACACCGCGGCCGGCGCCGACGGCGCGTCGAACTCCAACGTCTCGAGCGGCCCCGCAGTTTCGTCGGTCGATCTCTACATGACCGACCCCGGCAACCCGACGACGATCGGCCACCGGCGCTGGCTGCTCTCGAACACGCTCGGGCCGATCGGCATCGGCGGCACCGATCGCTCATCGTGCTTGTGGACGCTCACGGGCACCGGCAAAGCCGGCAAGCCCTGGATGGCATGGCCACCGGCGGGCATCGTTCCCGTGCAGGCGGTCTTCTCCGGCGGCACGAAGGGCGGCGCCGACACCACCGGCTGGAGCGTCGAGAGTGACACCATCAACCTCGCGAACGCGCAGGTCGCCGTGACCCTCGACGGCGCCAACATGCCGGTCACGGTCACGCAGCTGCTCGGTGGCTACGGCTCGAAGTATGCGATCAGCTTCCTCCCCATGGGCTGGACCACGCAGCCGAACAAGACGTATTCGGTGGCGATCACGGGGACGGCGACGCCGATTTCGTACACGGTACAGACGATCACGTGTAACTGAGGGCCGCCGCACGCCTCACACGGCAGTCGGACCTCCGCCCCGGTTTCACGTCATCCCGATTGGCTCGCACACGATAGATCCTCCCCGACAGATTGTAAAACCGCGCGGCGGCAGCCAGCATGCGCGTGCATGAGCGCTCCCTTCATCGGCATCGACTTCGGCACCACCAATACCTCGCTCGGTCTCGCCACCCCCGACGGCAACGTTCATCTCGCCGAGCTCCCGGGGCGCGGCGGTGGCGCGACCACGACCTGGCGTACGGTGCTCTTTTTCGAGCCCGACGCGACCGTATTCGCCGGCGCACCCGCGATTGATCGCTACGCCGAGACCGAGGGGGAGGGGCGCCTGGTCCAGTCGATCAAGTCGCATCTGTCGAGCGCGGCGTTCACGCGCACCATGATCTGCGGCAAGAACTGGACGCTGGAATCGCTGATCGCCCAGTTCCTGCGCGGGCTGCGCGCGGCGGCCGGTGTGCGCGACGCGCAGCGCGCGGTCGTCGGGCGGCCGGTGCGCTATTGGGGCGCGGGTACCGAGGCCGATGACGCACGCGCCGTCGAGCGGATGCGGACGGCTCTGGCAGTGGCCGGCTTCACCGAGGTCGTGTTCGAGTTCGAGCCGATCGCCGCGGCGCTACGCTACGCCGCGCGCCTCGACCACGACGAGCTGGTGCTGGTCGCCGATTTTGGCGGCGGCACCAGCGACTTCTCCCTCGTGCGCGTCGGCCCGCACGTCGCGCCCGGTGACCCGCGCGCGATTCTGGGCACGGGCGGCCTCGCCGTCGGCGGCGACGCGTTCGATGCGCGCATCATCGACGCGGTGGTGGCGCCGGCGCTCGGGCGCGACACCAGCTATCGCGACGCCTTCGGCGCGGTCACCGCGGTGCCGACCTGGCTGTTCGCGCGCCTGCGGCGCTGGCATCACCTGTCGTTCCTCAAAGACGCCGACACGATGCGCTTGCTCGATCGGCTGGAGCAGGGCGCGCTGGCGCCCGAGCGCATCGAGCGGCTGGTGCGCGTGGTCAAGGAAGACCTCGGTCTCTCCCTGCATCAGTCGGTGGAGAGCAGCAAGCAGGCGCTGTCGGCCGCCGAGGCCGCGCGCCTGCTGTGCGATGACCTCGAGCTCGCGCTGCCCGTCGATCGACCGGCGTTCGAGAGCTGGATCGCTCCCGAGCTCGATGGGATCGACGCGGTCGTCACCGCCGTTCTCGAGCGCGCGGGTGTTGGCGCGGGCGACGTCGATTCGGTGTTCGCGACCGGCGGATCCTCGCTGGTGCCCGCCGTGCGGCGGAGGCTCGGGGTCCGGTTCGGGGAGGCGAAGCTCGCGGGCGGCGAGGAGCTGACGTCGGTCGCGTGGGGGCTGGCGGCGCGGGCGCGGCAGGTGTTCGGGTAGGGTAGGACGGCGGACGAGGACGAGGACGGGGACGGGGAACTACTTTACGCGCAGGCTGAAGCCCAGCGACACCAGCAGGTCCAGCGACGGGATCGTGCGCGTCTCTGTGACGTTGGCGATCGCGATCGTGTGTTTGCCCGGCCAGAACATCGCATCGAGCGCAATCCAGGGCGAGAGCACGGCGCGCTCCAGCGACAGGCGTACGCCACCGCCGCCGCCCGCAGCCCAGCTGGTGTTGCTGGTGTCCTTCACATAGCCGCGGCCCTCGACCCAGAACGCGCCGACGGAGGCCAGCGCCTTGAAGTCGATCGTCAACGACTGCGCGCGCAGCCGATAGCGCGGGCCGATCGATGCGCCGACGCGGGTCCACTCGGTGTTGCCGGGTGCGGGGCCCGCGATGTTGTGGAACGTCGTGCCGAACAGCGAGGCTTCGCCGCCCAGGTCCGCGCGGCCCATGTCGAAGAAGACGCGCGCTCCCGGCGCCGCGTCGCCACCCGAGATCGCACCCGCGCCGCCGACGCCGATCAGCGCGGTCAGCTCCTTCGCGCCGGCGGCCGTCTCCGGCTCGGCGTCCTGCGGAGCCTCGCCCTCGCCCTGGTCTTCGCCCTCGGTCTTCGGCGATTCGCCTTCGCCGCTTGGCGGTGGCGCTGCCTTGGCAGGCTGAGGGGGCTCCTTGCGCGGCGCCGCCTTGATGGTCTCTTCGGGAGCGCGGGCCGCGACCTTGCGCGCCACCGGCGGACGCGGTCGCGGCGGCTCGGGGGGAACGACGCGGGGGGGAGGCGGTGCGCGTTGCTGGTCGGGCGCTGCGACCACCGGAGGCGCGGCCTCGGGGACGTCGTCCTCGGTCTCCATGTCGCCGCCGGTCTCGTAGTCGACGCCGGGCTCGGTGTCGATCGGCGTCGCGTCGATTTTCGAGCCGGTGCGCTCCTGCGCATAGCGCATCATCATGTTGACGACCGCGACCTGCGCGCCGCGCACGGCGCTGAGCGCGCGCCGCGACTTGAAGCCCTGCACCATGATTGAAAACGCCATGACGTCGTCGCCGTCGCCGACGAGCCCCGACAGGACCGATTTCCCGTTGAGCGTGCCGGTCTTCGCGCGCACGTGCCGCGCCACCGGCAGGCCGCGGAAGCGGTTGCGGGTCGTGCCGTCGACGCCGCCGACCGACAGCGACTGCAAGAGCTCGGGACCGACGCGCGGATCCAGGTAAAGCGCTCTCAACAGATCCGTCATCGCGCGCGCCGAGATGCGGTTCGAGTGCCCGAGCCCCGACCCGTTCTTGGGCAGGTAGCTGTGCGGGTCGAGTCCGAACTCGCTGAGCACGTCACGCAGCACCACGACGCCTTTGTCGGTGGTCGCTGGCCCGCCCATCACCTCGGCGCCGACGGCCTCGAGCAGGCGCTCGGCCTCGTAGTTGTCCGAGTCCTTGTTGATCTTGCGCAGCATCACCGACAGGGGCTGCGAGGAGTGCGCGACCAGCAGCTCCGTCGAGGGGCCGAGCGCGCCCATCATCGCGCGCTCGCCGACGGAGATGCCGGCGGACGCCAGCGCCGCGCGGAAGAAGATCGCCGTGGTGAGCGGAGCATCGGGCAGGCGGCGCCGGTAGAGCACGCCGGGACTGTCGCTGCCGATCTTGCCGGCGACGCCGATGCGCAGCGTGCCGTGCGCGGCGTTCACCTCGATGGCAAGCTTGCGTTGTCGGCCCTCGAGCGTGCGCGCCTGATTGACGACCACGAAGTCCGACGAACCGCCCGATTGTCCGGGCGGCGGCGGCGGATCCAGCACGACGGCGGGCGCCTCACCCGGCTCCGACGGGTGGACGCGCACGACCACCAGGCCGCGGTTGATCGTGAGCTGGGGGCGCTGGTCGTCGAAGGTGACCGGCCCGTCGTCACCAATGCGCCGCGGGTCGGCGATGATGCCGCCGGTGACGCGCTTGACCCCGCGCGCGGCCAGCTTGTTCGCCAGCTCGTCGAGCTCGCGCGCGCCCAGCGTGGGATCGCCGCTGCCGCGCAGGTAGAGATCGCCCTCGACCACGCCGTCGTCGTCGGGCTGCGCGCCGTAGACCTCGGTCCGGAATGTCCATGCGCTACCCAGGCGCACCAGCGCCGTCGTGGTCGCGAGCACCTTCTGGTTCGACGCCGGATCCATCAGCGTCATCGGCGCGCGACCGAAGATCACCTTGCCCGAGTGCGCCTCGATCACGCGCAGGCCGACCTTGAGCCGGCCGAAAGCCGCGTGCACGATGTCGCGCAGGGCCGTCTGCAGCCTCAGGATCCGGTCGTGATCACGGTCGTCCGACGCGGGCGCCGGCGCCTCGTCGCCGGATAGCGCGCCGGCGCTGCGTGCGCGCAGCACTCCGCTCCAGGATTCCGCCGAGCGGGGCGGTGCCACCGCCAGCATCCGGGGGGCTGCCAGCAAGAGGAGCGTGAGGAGGCCTGCAGACGCCGTCATACTTTACCGACGATGCAGTCTAGCCTGGGAACAGCGCTCTCCGTCGGAGAGCAAATGAACGGCTAGAAGCTTGATCGGGGCGTGAACCTCGACCAGTCGCTCAGCCGTCGCTGCCTCCGCCGCCTTTGCCTTTTCCGCTGTTATCGCCGCCACCGCCGTTGTCGTCCGGCGGGGGTGGCGGCGGCGGAGGCGGGGGAACGACGACCGCGCCACCGGCGCCGGTCGCGCCGCCAACGCCAGGAGCGCCGCCGACTCCGGGCGCGCCGCCCGAGCCGGTCTTTCCGCCGGTGCTGGTCACAATCGTGCCGCCCGCGCCAGTCGCGCCGGCGGCGCCGGTCGCGCCGCCGCTGCCGTTAACCACGGGCGCGCCGCCGGTACCGGTCTTTCCGCCGGTGCCGGTGACGGTCGCGCCGCCCGCGCCGCTGCTTCCGGCCGCGCCGCTGGCGCCGGCCACACCGCCCGAGGATCCGGCCGCACCGGACGAGCCGCCCACCGAGCCGGTGTCGACGCTTCCGCCTGTGCCGGTCGGCCCAACGATGACGCCGCTTCCGCCGCCGCTTCCGGTCGGCTGGGCGACCATTCCGCCCAAACCGAGGCCGGTGCCGTCGTCAGTCGAGCCTCCCGTGCCGAGACCGCCGGCTCCCGCAACCAGCTGGTTGTCGCAGGCCGCGAACGTCACCGGCAGCGCGAGGAACATCAACGACACGAGCCGGGTCCTGACGGCCACAGCGAGCCTGTCGGAGGCCTTGTCGGAGGCGGTGAAGTGCATTGTGTCTCCTCGTGGGGGCTCCGCCCAGGTGGTAGGCGGAAGAGTTTCCTGTTTAGTACCACCATTGGGGTCAAACCAGGCGGGTATTTGATCTTGAACACACTCCATTCGAACAGCCTCGGCGCAATTGCGCTGGAATTCCGTCGTTGCGGTGCGCTGTCCGACGCATACGGCCGTCGGCGCGCGGCGGACATTGGTGGTCGTGTTACGAATCCCCCGTAAGGATCGCGCCCGGCGGGCTGGGTCAGAGTCTGTCCGCGTCTTTTCGTATCTTCTTCTTGGCGGGCGAACGAGAGGGATCATCCATGAACCGGACCTCGGCTTCGAAGTGGATCGCGGCGCGCACGGCCGGGTGCGTGCTTGTGGCGTTCGTCGCGCTCGGGGGCGCCAATTGCGCGGCTCCGTCCTCGAAAACCGCCGTCGAAGCAAGCGGCGGTACGACAGGGAGCGGCGCAGGGACCGGAAGCGGCGGAACGGGCGCGCCCGGCGCCGGCGGCACGGTCGCCGATGCATCGGCGAATGACACCGGGACGCCCGGAAGTGGCGGGGCGGCCGGCGGACCAGGCACGTCGGCGGGCGGCGCGGGCGGAGCCGCGACACCTCCCGACGCATCGGCCGCCGGTGGGCGGCCCGTCGACGCGGGCGGCGTCGATCGGGTGCCCGATGCGAGTGCCCCCGACGTCCCGCCCCCGCCTCCTCCGCCCCCGCCGTCGGGGCCGGGCCTGGTCAACCCGCGCACCGTGACCGTCACCGGCTCGCCGCTCATGACGGTGCCGTCCGGCTCGCGCCTGCCTGCGCGCGCTGCGACTGGCGTCCCCGTCGACACATTGTTGCGCATTGGCTTCGACGGCACGCCGGCCCTGGGCGCGGCCGGCACCGTCAGCATTCACCTTGCGACCGACGGGTCGATCGTCGACACCATCCGCATCAACGACCCGTACGCGATCTTCGACGGAACGGCCGCCATCTCCGCGCTGACCACCAACACCACGTCGACCAAGGTGAACCTGATCGGCGGCCTGCACTCGGGCAGCAACCAGGTCCGCGTCGTCAACTACGTGCCGCTCCTGATCAGCGGGAACACGGCGATCATCGTCCCGCACAACAACAAGCTGGCTTATGGCACGTCGTACTACGTGACGATCGACAACGGCCTGCTCACGGGCGCGATCGGTGGGACGGCGTTCGCCGGAATCACCGCGGCCACCGACTGGACGTTCAGCATTAAGGCGGCGCCGCCTGCGACGCTGAACGTGGCCGCCGACAACAGCGCCGACTTCGCGACCGTGCAGGGTGCGATCGACTCCTTCCCGCCCGGCAGCACGGCGCGCACGATCGACATCGCGCCGGGCGTTTACCAGGAGATGCTGTTCCTGCGCAGCAAGAACAACGTCACGCTGGTGGGCTCGAACAACGGCCTCGGCACGGTGATCCAGTATGACAGCTGCGATGGTTTCAACCCGAGCACCGGAGGCGGCCAGACCGTCTCCACCCCGGGCGCGGGCGGAACCATCCCCGGCTACGGTGCGGCCGCGGGCAACCTGACGGCGGGCGGGCGACCGATCCTGCTCACCAGCAGCTCGAGCGGCCTGGTGCTCGACAGCATCACCATCAAGAACCTGCACGCGCAGGGGAGCCGCACCATCGCGACGCTGCCGCCGTCGACGATTGCCGCCGGCGCGACGTCGGCGGCGACCTTCGTCAACTACGCCTCGGCGGTCACTCAGGCCGAGACGATGTACTTCAACACCAGCTTCACCGCCGACATCAGCAACCCGGCGGCGGTGGCCTACGCGACCGGACCGGGCACGCTGGTCGCGAAGCACAGCAATTTCGTCAGCTATCAGGACACGCTCGAGCTGAAGGGCGTCAGCTGGTTCTACGATTGCTTCGTCACCGGCGACACCGACTTCATCTGGGGCGGCGCCAACACCGCTCTCTTCGAGCAATGCGAGATCAAGTCGCGCAACAACCCCAATGGCTCCGCCGTGGTCCAGTCGCGCGCCTTCCTGAGCGCGGGCACGACCGGGTTGCCGGCATCGTTCAACCAGTCGTTCCCCGGGTTCGTCTTCCTGAACAGCGCGCTCACCAAGGAGGCGGGCACGTTCACCGTCTACCTCGCGCGCTCGGCGGCCCCCGTCGCCGCGCAGACCGTGACCGGCGCGACGTTGCTCTACAGCGGCTACGACATTGTCTCGTACATCAACTGCACCATGGACACGCACATCGCGCCGGTCGGTTGGAACGTCACCGGTGGCAACCCGCCCGGCGCGAACGTGAGAGCGAGCGCCGTGGCTGGCTGGCGTGAGTACCGCAGTCGCACGCCGGGGGGCGTGCTGCTCGACGTCAGCCAGCGGCTCGGCGACCCGGCCCCGGGCGGCACCGCGGCGACGGCGACGAGCTCCGGGTCGCCGGGCGGGTCGCTGCAGCTTTCGGCCGCCATTGCCGCGGCGTTCTTCCCCGACCGGGCCACGATCCTGCACGGCGCCACCAGCGGTGGGCTGGCCACGACCGGCCTTGGGACCTTCAACCCCGCGCCGTGACTCAGGGACGGCTCCGCGCTACTCTCCGCGGCGAAATGGAAGCACAGGGGAAACCGGTGGAGGCGCCCCGGCCGAGGTTGCTGATCTTCGTCATCGCGTACTACGCGGAATCGACGCTGGCGTCGGTGCTGAAGCGGATTCCTGCGACGGTGTTCGAAGACTTCGAGTGCGAGGTCCTGATCGTCGACGACGCGTCCGAGGACAAGACGTTCGAGATCGGACACGAGTACCGGTCGGCGCACCCCGAGATCCCGATGGTCGTGCTGCGCAACACCCTGAACCAGGGCTACGGCGGCAACCAGAAAGTCGGCTACACCTACGCGCTCGCCAAGGGCTTCGACTTCGTCGCGATGTTGCACGGCGACGGCCAGTACGCGCCCGAGGAGCTGCCGCGCCTGATGCAGCCGCTGGTGGCCGGCGAGGCCGAGGCGGTCTTCGGCAGCCGCATGATGGAGACGTTCGGCGCCCTAAAGGGCGGCATGCCGTTCTACAAGTACGTCGGCAACAAGATCCTCACGCAGCTCCAGAACGCGCTCCTGCGTACCAAGCTGTCCGAGTTCCACAGCGGCTATCGGATCTATTCGACCAAGGCTTTGCGGCGCGTGCCGTTCCGGCTGAACTCGAACGAATTTCACTTCGACACCGAGATCATCATCCAGCTGCTCAACGCCGGCCAGCGCATCGTCGAGCTGCCGATCCCCACTTACTACGGCGATGAGATCTGCCGCGTGAACGGTATGAAGTACGCCAAGGACGTGCTGCTGGCGGTGGTCAAGAACACCGCGCACCGTTCGGGCCTGCTCTATCAGCGCCGCTTCGATCCGGATACCTCGGACAATACGCACTACTCGCTCAAGCTCGGGTATCCAAGCAGCCATTCGTACGCGCTGGCCGCCGTTCCCGACGCCGCGCGCGTGCTGGACATCGGCGCCGGCCCGGGCGGCATGGCGCGCGAGCTGGCCAAGAAGGGCTGTGACGTCACCGTCGTCGATCGGTATTCGGCGACGTACCCCGGCGACATCGAGGTGATCGAGCAGAACCTCGACGATCCGCCGCGCTTCGATCCCAAACGCTACGATTGCCTACTGATGCTCGACATCATCGAGCACCTGCGTGACCCGGAGCGGTTTCTCGATCAGATCCGCGCGCAGCTCGATTACAAGCCACGGATGCTGGTGCTGACCACGCCCAATGTCGCCTTTCTCGCGCAACGGATGATGTTGCTCTTCGGCCAGTTCAACTACGGCAAGGCGGGCGTGCTCGATCGCGACCACACGCGCATGTTCAACCTGCGCTCGCTCAAACACCTGCTGCGCGACGCGGGCTTCAAGGTGAAGACGATCCGTGGCGTGCCGGCGCCGTTCCCCAAGGTTCTGGGCGACGGACCGCTCGGGCGCGCCGCGCTCGCCGCCAATCTGGCGTTGATTCGCGTGAGCCGGACTCTGTTCTCGTACCAGTTCTTCATCGAGGCCGAGACCACGCCCGACGTCGACTTCGTGGTCCGCGACACCATCGAGAAGAGCGAGCTGCGCGCGGCGCTGATCAGCCGCGGCGAGCCGCGCAATGACGGCGGGAGCGCGCCCAGCGCGGCGCAGGCGTCGAGCGGCCGGCGCTGACGGATGTCGGGGCGGGAGATTGGTTACGGCGCGTTCGCGCTCGGCGCGGTGCTGCTCGCCGGCTGCTCGAACGCCCCGCCCAACCCCGTGGCGTCCGGGTGCGTGACCGATGTGAGCCCAGGCATGCACACGTTCACCTGCCAGGGACTCGATACCGAGATCTGGGTGCCGAAGCAGTGCGAGGCGCCGGGCTGCGGCCTGATTCTCGAGCTCCACGGCGACACGGGCACGGGCCCGCTCTTCGAGGCCAACATGGGCCTGATGCCGCTCGGCGACGAGGACGGTTATGTGGTCATCGCGCCGACGGGGCCGCCGCTCGCCGGCCAGGTCGGGGCGACCTGGACACTGGCCGAGGACGACAAGCTGATGGCGATCGTCGACAACGTGGCCGGCGCGTTCGCCACCGACGTCAAGAAGACCCACGTGACCGGCTTCTCGCGTGGCGGCTACGTCGCCTGGCGCCTCCTGTGCGAGCACGCGGATCGCTTCGCCTCGGTCGCGCCGGGCGCCGGCGGCTCGGCGCCCGGCGGTGATTGCATGGGCGTCGACGATGTGAGCTGCCCTTTCGACGCGAGCATGCCCGGCGGGATGCCGTCGCGCGCGATTCCGGTGCTGGCGTTGATGGGCCGTCTCGACACGGCCGTGCCGTGGGCGTGCACCACGCGCATTCGTGACCAGGCGATCGCCGCCTGGGGGCTGGGCGCGGCGCAATTCCTCGACGGCGACAGCAACTACACGCACAACCACTGGGGACCGGCGAGCGGCGCCGCGCTGATCGAGACGTTCGAGCACAGTTACCAAACCGTCGATCCCGGGCCCGAGTCCTCGTTCGCGGGCCACTGCATTCCCGGGAGCACCTACGATCCGCAGGCGGCGCAGTACGCGGTCGCCTGCGCGCCGCCCAACGCGTTCGCCTGGGGCCAGCAGGTGATGCGCTTCTTCATACGCAATCCGGCCCCCTGAACGCAGAGGGGCCCGTGAGTCTCTAGCTCAGTCGATCTCGATCCGCTCGACCACGCCCGGGCAGCGCCAGTGGCCGGGATGCCAGCGGCCGCGCGGGCCGTGGTGGCCCTCGACCCAGACGCCGCCCGGGCAGCCGCCGGGACGCGCGACGGTACGCTCGCGCACGACGCAACTCGAGAGGCCAGTGGCCGCCGAGAGAAACAGCAGTCCTGCCAGAATCAGTCTCATCGTCATCAGTGCCTCCTCGCCGGAATGTAAGGTGGGCCGGCCAAAACGGAACGGCTCATCCGTGGTGGGAATCGGCAGGAGGGATGGCTGCTTGATTCGCGGGCGCTGTGGCGAATGCACTTTTTCGCTGCGCGCGTGTCGACCGTGATCTGGACGACGCCCGCGCCGGTGTCACATTCGACCGGCGGCCTGCGCGCGCGGAATGTTGCCCGAGGTGGGCTCGAGTGTAAGAGCCCCCACCGACGGCGAATGCTTGCGGGTGTAATGATCCTCGATGAAGATCCAACCTGAGCTCCACAAGAAAGCGGGCGTCTACTACGCCCTCACGACTGACGGCCTCGAGCTGCCGGTCGTCGATGTGACCCACCCCGCGTTCGCGGTCTCGCCGACCGACGCGGAGCAAGCGGCACTGGTGGCCGCCTTCCTGGCCCAGGAGATGCCGTTCGCCAAGCTGCCGCCGGTGATTCGGCGCGGGCTGCTCTGGTTCTTCCTGCGCGGGTCGGTGCTCGCGCGCGGCATCCGCGGCGCGCAGGGGACGTTCCTAGGCGGCATGAGCACGTATCTGCTCAAGCTGGGACCCGACAACCTGGGCGACGCCTACGCCAGGCCCATCGATCGCCGCATCGCCGCCGCGCTCCCTGCGCTCGCGGTGCGCTGGCGTCTCGCCGACATGGCGCGGTTGCTCGCTGATCGACTCGCGCCCCGGCTCGAGGCACGCGCGGGCGCGCCGCTGCGCTTCGTGAACATCGCGGGTGGACCGGCGATGGACAGCTTGAATGCGCTCCTGTTGCTCGCGCGCGAGCGCCCCGCGTTGCTGTCGTCGCGTGCAGTGGCGATCGAGGTGCTCGATGGCGACGCCGACGGGCCGACCTTCGGCGCGCGCGCGCTGGCGGCGCTGTCGGCGCCGGGCGCGCCCCTGCACGCGGTCGACGCGCGCCTGCACCACGTCGCCTACGACTGGAACGACACGCGTCCTTTGCGAGGTGTGCTCGACGACGCGCGCACCGCGGGCGCTGTCACCGTCGGATCGTCGGAGGGCGGGCTCTTCGAGTACGGCAGTGACGAAGCGATCCTGGCGAACCTGACGACCGCGCGGGAGGCGGCGCCGCCCGACTTTGCGATGCTCGGGTCGGTGACGCGCGCGGATCGCCCGATGCAGCGCCTGCGAGAGACCAGCCAGCCGGCGACGCGCCCGCGTGGGTTGGAGGTCTTCCGAGCACTGGTGGCGCGCGCCGGGTGGAGCGTGGAGCGGGCGATCGAACGGCCGTTCAGTGATCAGGTCGTGATGGTCCCGGCCCGGTAGCGGCGAGGCGACGCCGACGGTCTCGGCCGACCTGGACCTACGTCGGTCAAGGTGGGGCTCCGATCTGCCGACGTGCATCGATATCCACGCAAAGCGCGGCGGGCCTCGAGGGGTGTCATCCATGTCGGTTCGTCAAAACCGGAGGGGGCTGCTCGCCCGAAAGCCCCCTCGGCTGCTGGCGGCGGTCTTTCTGCTGGTCGCTGGGGGATGCCTCTACAGCCCGAGTGAACGCTGCTCGGCCGGCGAGCAGCTCGACGACGACGACATCTGCGTTTGCCTGCCCAACTACGTGCCGGTCAAGCGCGACATCACGGTGATCATGCCGGCCAGCTCCACCGAGCTGACTCCGATCGACCACTGCGAGCCCTGCGCCGTCAATCAGGCGGTGGTGAACGGTGCTTGCGTCTGTCAGTCGGGGTACGTCCCCGGCGCGAGCGGGTGCGTCCCCAGCAACCTCGGCACGCCGTGCACCTCCGACGCCGACTGTTCCTCGGGCGACCAGAAGTCGTGCCGGCTGCCAGAGGGCTACTGCACCAGCGCCGGCTGCGCCACCAACGCCGACTGCAGCAAGGACGCCGACTATACCTGTGCGATCGGTACCAGCGGAACCTATTGCAAGCGCCCGCCGCTGGATCAGGGCAAAGCCTGCACGATGCAGGGATTGGATCCCACGTGCGGGACCGAGGCCACGGTCTGCGCCCTGGGCGCTTGCACAGTCTACGGCTGCATCGTCGACAGCGACTGCTCGCCGAGCCGCAAGTGTTGCGCCCTGTCGGCGTTCTCGCCGGGGGCGACCCTGTGCCTCGGGGCCTGTCCGTGAGCGCGCGTTGGCTCGCGCGCGGGTTGCTCGCGCTGGCTTGGCTGGTCCTGGCGCCGCTCAGCGGAATCGCGCGCGCCGAGGACGATCCGGACGCAGGCGCGGCCGCCGCGAGCACCGCGCCCGTGGCGGCACCGGTTGGCGCGCCGGTTGCCGACGCCAGTCCTGCCGCCGATGGGCTCGCCGCCGAAGCCGCGCCTGCCCCTGCCGCCGCCGCGCCGGCCGCCGACACCGCGCCTGCCGACGAGGCGCAGGTCGTGGCGCTGCTCGGCGAAGCCACGCACGAGGCCCCCGAGTCGCCCATCAAGATCTACGGCTTCGCCGATTTCACCTACGGAGGCTGGACGCGCACGCCCGGCCAGTGGGAGGGCATCCTCAACCACAACTTGAGCTTCTACGTCGGCAAGCTCAACGTCTACATGGAAAGCGACCTCAGCAGCGACTGGAAGAGCATGGTCGAGGTGCGCTTCATGTTCGTGCCCAACGGCACGCCCGCGCTGCTCAACGGCAACACCGGCGGGTTGCCGGCGCAGCTGACCGATCCGATCGCGAACTCCGGGCGCTCGATGGTGCAGGCCAGTGACTACAGCGATCTCGGCCGGCCGGTCCCCTGGGGCGGCATCAACATCGAGCGTGCCTATCTCGAGCACACGTTCTCGAGCTATCTCAAAGTGCGTGCAGGACGCTTCCTGACCCCGTGGGGGATCTGGAATGTCGACCACGGGTCGCCGGTGATCATCGGGCCGGTCAAGCCGTACGTCATCGGCGAGCAATTCTTCCCCGAGGCGCAGACCGGCTTCGAAGCGCTGGGCAGCGTCGCGGTCGGCGACAACGCCACGCTCGGCTACCACCTGACGCTGTCGAACGGCCGCGGCCCGGTCGAGCAGTACCAGGACTACGACAACAACAAGGCCATCGGCGGCCGGCTCTATCTGCGCGGGTACTGGCTCGGCGATCTCACGATCGGCGCGTCGGGATACGGCGGCACGGTGACTGACGCGCGCCAGGAGGTCGACGTCGCCACGCAATCGGTGAAGTGGTTCAACTTCGAGCACTACCGCGAGCTGGCGCTGGCCGCGGACGTGCGCTGGCTCTGGAATTCGATCCATTTCCAGGCCGAGGCCGCGGTTCACCAGAAAGTGTGGGACGACGGCGCGCGGCCGCCGATCTCAGACTTCAACAACAACGTCACCGGGTCGCAGCCCGACGTGCGCCGCATCGGCTGGTACGCGCTGCTCGGCTACCGCCTGCCCTGGTTCAACATCATGCCGTACCTGATGTACACCTACTACGACACCGATGAGCGCGCCGTGCTGGTCGGCGCGTCGAAGGTCGAGGAGCTCGCGGGCGGCCTCAACATCCGCGTCGCGCCGCGCGTGGTGCTTAAGGGCGAGTGGGGGCGCGCGATCTTCTTGAGTCCGCTGCCGGGAACGCCGAACGTCGACTCGCTCGACTTCCTCAACATTCAGGCCGCCTGGGTCTTCTGATCATGTTGCGGCGCTGGCCTTCGTCGTTCGCGTCGATCCGGCGGGTGGTGACCGCGGCCGCAGTCGCGGTCGCGCTCTCGCTCGCCGCCGGTGCCGGCGCTCCGCGTGCCGCCGCGCGGCCGTCGAGCACGGAGCTGCTGGTCGTCGTTGGCGCGCAGAGCCCGCTTCACGACATCTCGCACAGCGCGCTCCGCCGCGCGTACCTGGGCGAGGTCACGGAAGATCACGGCGTGCGTCTGGTTCCACTGAACCAGCCGCCGAGCGCGCTCGCGCGCGTGGCGTTCGATCGGGCGCTCTTGGGCTTGGAGCCCGACGCGATCGCGCGCTTCTGGATCGACCAGCGCATCCGCGGCCAAGGCAGCGCACCGCGCGCGATCCCCACGGTTCCGCTTCTGCTGCGCGTGCTGGCCCAGCTGCCGGGCGGGATCTCGTACTTGCGGCGCAGTGATTTGTCCGCCAACTCCACCGCGGTCAAGGTGCTCACCGTCGACGGCAAGAAGCCCGGCGACGCCGGCTATCTTTTCCCTTAGACGGCCGCTGCGACAATTCGCGGGCGCGAAAAAGGCCCGCGCGTCGCGTGGGCGCTGGGCTAGGATGCGAACGTGGGCGACGACGTAGACGTCAGCGGCCGGGTTCGCGCTCTCGAGGATCGGTTGCGCATTCTTTTGACGTCGCTGCGCGCGTTTTCCGAGGCGACGTCCGACTATCAACGTTTGCTCGACGTGGTGGCACGGAGCCTGGCCGCGGTGGTCAAGGATGGCTGTGTGGTGCGGCTGCTCGACGGCGAGGGCTGGTTGCAGCCGGTGGCGGTTCACCTTCCTTTCGAAAGGCGCGTCGCCGACCCCGCTGCGCGCGAGCGCCTGCGCGCGCACATCGCGGCCCCGCGCCACGTCGCCGAGCAATCCACGGCGCGGCGGGTGCTCGAGACCGGCGAGGCGTTGCTGGTTCCACGGCTCGATCCCGCGGATCTGCGCGCCACCGCTGCGTCCGAGGTCGTGGCTGCTTTCACGACGATCGGGATTCACAGCCTGCTGTTCGTGCCTCTGCGCGTGCGCGGTGAGTCGATCGGCCTTCTGTCACTGGTGCGCTTCGAAGAGACGTCGCCGCCCTTCAATGAGGAAGACCGCGATCTGGCGCAGGCGCTGGCGGACCATGCGGCGCTCGCGATCAACAACGCGCGCTTGCTGAAGACGGCGTTGCGGGCGCTCGGCGAGCGCGAGAGCGCCGAGGCGGCGCTGCGCAAGACCGAGGAGCAGCTGCGCCACGCGCAGAAGATGGAGGCGGTGGGACGCCTGGCGGGCGGCGTCGCACATGACTTCAACAACCTGCTGTCGGTGATCCTCAGCTATGCCGAGATCATGACCGGCGCGCTCAAGCCCGACGAGCCGCTGCGCGCGGAGGTCGAGGAGATCCGGACCGCCGGCACGCGGGCCGCCGAGCTGACCAAGCAGCTGCTCGCGTTCAGCCGGCAGCAGGTGCTGGAAGCCAGGGTGCTCGACTTGAATCAGAGCATCAATGGCATGGAGCGCATGTTGCGCCGCCTGCTGGGCGCCGACATCGAGCTCACCACGCTGCCGGCGCGCGAGCTGGGCAGCGTGCGCGCCGACGCTGGCCAGATCGAGCAGGTGTTGTTGAACCTGGCGGTCAATGCGCGCGACGCAATGCCGCTGGGGGGCAAGCTGACCATCGGCACCGCCAACGTCGAGCTCGACAAGCATTACGCCGACGAGCACGTCGAGGTCGTGCCCGGTCCCTACGTCATGCTCGCCGTCACCGACACCGGCATTGGCATCGAGAAGGAGACCCAGGAGCGCATCTTCGAGCCATTCTTCACCACCAAGGAGAAAGGGAAGGGGACCGGCCTCGGCCTGGCGATGGTCTTCGGCATCGTCAAGCAGAGCGGCGGCCACATCTGGCTCTACAGCGAGCCGCACAAGGGCACCACGTTCAAGGTCTACTTGCCGCGCGTGTTCGCCGAGGCCGAGCCGCACAAGCCTGAGACGCTGCTGCCGGAATCGTTGCGCGGCACCGAGACGATCCTGCTGGTCGAGGACGACGAGCAGCTGCGCACGCTGGCCCGGGGAATTCTGCGCCGCCACGGATACGTCGTGCTCGATGCAGCCAACGGCGGTGAAGCGCTGCTGATCTGCGAGCAGCACGGCTCGCGCATCCACTTGCTGCTGACGGACGTCGTGCTGCCGCGCATGAGCGGGCGCCAGCTCGCGGAGCGACTGGCGCCGCAGCGCCCGGAGATGAAGGTCCTGTTCATGTCGGGCTACACCGACGACGCGATCCTGCAGCACGGCATCCTCGATTCGGGCGTGGCGTTTCTGCAAAAGCCGATCACGCCTTCGACGCTGACGCGCAAGGTGCGCGAGGTGTTGCGCCCGGGGAACTGATCGGATCCGAGGGTTAGGCAGAGGGCCTCACGATTCGTCACATCGAGGCTCGATGATAGTGGTTCTGTGACTTCCCCCTCTCCTCCACGTCTGCGTGGAGGAGAGGGTCGGGGGGAGGAGGTTCAGGTCAAGGGGGGAGCTCCGCACCTCGCGAGCCCTCTCATCATCGCTGTCCCCCTCACCCAACCCTCTCCCCCGCGGCGGACCGCAGGGGAGAGGGCTTTCGGCAGTTCGGCAGTCTTGGCGCGACTCGAAGCAAATGGAGACACCGCTCTACTTGGTCATGTGACAAATCATCAGAGGGAGAGGGCAGACCTTGCGAGTCGCGGCGCCCGCGGGAGGTCAAGGCGCCGTCGCCGTCGCCGGCGCCACCGGCTCCGCGCGGAACGAGATCGCCATGCGGTTCCAGGCGTTGATCGCTGCCACTGCCAGCGTCAGCTCGACGAGATCCTTCTCGCCGAATTCGCCCACTGCCTGCTCGTAGAGATCGTCGGCGACGTGGTCCGCTCCGAGGCGCGTGACCGATTCGGCCCACGCCAGCGCCACGCGCTCGCGCGCCGTGAAGAACGGCGCCTCGCGCCACACCACGAGCGTGTCGATGCGCCGGTCGACTTCGCCCTTGGCGCGCAGGCCCTTGCTGTGCAGGTGCACGCAGTAGGCGCAGCCGTTGATCTGCGAGACGCGCAGATAGATGAGCTCGACCAGCCTCGCGTCGAGGCCGGATTGGGCGATGTGCGCTTGTACGCCGGACAGCGCGCGATAGACCTCGGGGGCGACCTCTTTGTAGCGAAGGCGGCTGCTCATTCCTCGAGTCTACAAATGATTTTCGCGCCGCGCCGCGCGCTGTTTGCGCAACGGTCATTGCGCGCGGAAGCGAGATCAGTTAGCGTGATTTCCATCGTGTTCTCGTTCGCTCGCGTCATGCACCCGCGTTGTTCCGTTACCCGTCTGGGTGGCGGAAGCCGGGTCATTCGCGTCTGAACGATTGGACGAGACGACCCGGGCTGAAAGCCGCGGGTCGCTTCTCGGTGGCTCGCGTCTTCCGGCCCTCTCACCCGGAGACCCGCCATGAGCCAGACCGAGCCCGAGTTACCTCGAACACCGACGATTGACGCGCGCGGTGCGCCCGCGGAGACCATCGCGGCGGCGGAGACCACCCCGGCGCCCGTCGCGGGTGCTGCGCTCGAGGCGCCCGAGCGCGGCTGGTTTTCGTTCCCGCGCACCTACTGGGTGCTGTGGGCAGGGATGCTGGTCAACCGGCTCGGCGGCAGCGTGTTCTTCCTGCTCTCGATCTATCTGACCCGCGAGCGCCACCTGTCGACGGAGATGGCCGGGCTGGTCATGGCGCTCTACGCCGCGGGCGGCGTCTTCGCCGGGCCGATCGGCGGCGTGCTCACCGATCACTTCGGCCGGCGGCCGACGCTGCTGCTCGGCACCGGCTTCGCCGGAACGGCGATGCTCGCGCTCGGCGCCGCGCGCTCGAACGCGCTCATCGTCGCGGTTGCGCCGCTGCTGGGCTTCTTCACCGACATCTGTCGCCCGCCGCTGCAGGCCGCGGTGGCCGACGTGGTGGCGCCCGACCGTCGTGCGCGCGCCTACGGCCTCCTCTACTGGGCGCTCAACCTGGGCTTCGGTGGCGCCGCGGCCCTCGGTGGTGTGCTCGCCGAGCACAGCTTTGGTCTGCTCTTCATCATCGACGCGCTCACCACGTTCGCGTTCGGCGCCATCGTGGCCTTCGGCGTGCCCGAAACGCGACCGGCAGGCGCGCACGCGAGCGCGCAACAACGCACGCACGGGTCGGCGTGGCTGGAGCCGCTCCGCGACCGCCGCTTTCGCCGCTTCGCGCTGACCCAGCTCGTCTTGCTGGTCGCGTTTGTACAGGTGATCTTCACGCTGCCGCTCGACATGCGCGCGCATGCGCTCGGCACGCGCCAGCTCGGCCTTCTGCTCGGCCTCAACGGTCTCTTCATCGTTGTGGCGCAGCCGCTGGCGCTGCGCTTTCTCGGCCGCTTCGACAACACGAAGTGGCTGATCGCCGGCGCCGCGCTGTGCGGCGTCGGTCTGGGCGCCAACGCCCTCGCCGGTGGCGCCGGCGTGTACGTGGCGGCGACCGCGCTGTGGACGCTGGGAGAGGTCGGCTTTTCGACCGCGGCTCCGACGCTGGTGGCCGCGATGTCGCCACCCCACCGCCGCGGCGTCTACCAGGGCTCGTACCAGCTGGCCTGGGGGATGGCGACGATGATCGCGCCGCTCGCCGGAACGGCGACGCTCGCGCACTTCAGCGGCGCGGCGCTGTGGCTCGGCTGCCTCGCGGCCTCTTGGCTGGCGGCGCTGCTGCACCTCCGCGCCGCCCGATCTTGAATCATGCCAAGCCGTTGGCCAGCGGACTACTTCAGCATCCCCTGCGTCAACACAAACGTCACGACGTCTTCCAATCCCTGCTTGGTCTTGAGGTTGGTGAAGACGAAGGGGCGCGCGCCGCGCATTTTGCGTGCGTCGCGGTCCATCACTTCTAGCGAGGCGCCGACGGCCGGCGCGAGATCGATCTTGTTGATGATCAATAGATCGGAGCGCGTGATGCCGGGGCCGCCCTTGCGCGGGATCTTGTCGCCGGCGGCGACGTCGATCACGTAAAGGGTGAGGTCGGCGAGCTCGGGGCTGAACGTGGCGGCGAGGTTGTCACCGCCGCTCTCGATGATGACCAGGTCGAGGTCCGGGAATCGCCGGATCATGTCGTCGACGGCCTGCAGGTTGATCGACGCGTCCTCGCGGATCGCGGTGTGCGGGCAGCCGCCGGTCTCGACCCCGGCGATGCGCTCCTCTGCCAGCGCGCCGCTGCGGATCAGGAACTGCTGGTCTTCTTTCGTGTAGATGTCGTTGGTCACGACGGCGATGCGGATCTCGTCGCGCAGGCGCTTGCAGAGCGCGTCGACCAGCGCAGTCTTGCCGGAGCCGACCGGGCCGGCGACGCCCAGGCGCAACGGGTGCGGGCTGCGGTTGCGGGGGACGGGCGAGGTAGATGCGGGCGCGGTCATCGGGTGCTCCTAGGCGTTTTGTTCTCTGGCTGGGTCTTGCGGGTCACGATCGAAAGAGGCGCGAGTACTGGGTCTCGTGGTGCGCGCTGGCGATTGCGTGCGCGGGTGCGGCCGCGCCCAGGTCGTCGTCGGCGAGCGTGAGAGCGCGCGCCGCAGCGGCGGGAATGCGCGCGCCGAGCTCGAGAAGGATCCGCTGCCCGGCGCTCTGGCCGAGCGGCACCAGCCGCACCGCCGCGCTGGTTTGCGCCTCGAGCCATGCGAACGCGAAGCCGTGCAGCGCGTCTCCGAGCGCGATCTGCCAGGTGACGGCGGCGAGCGCGAACATCGCCGCGTAGGTCACATCGGCGCTGGCGATCCAGCGTCCCGCCCCCGCCACGCAGAGCCCGTCGAGCAGCCGCGCGAGATTGGCCCCGAGCTGTCGATCTTCGGTGCGGAGCTCGGACGCGCCTCGAGAGGCAGCGAGAAACCGACTCCAGGTGACGATCGCCCCCGCGTCATCGACATTCCACGCGGCGTACAGGCGAGCCAGCACCGGCAAATCCAGCGACGCGAGCGTGTGATCGAGGAGCCCGCCAATCCAGTCGCGAGCGGACGCCTCGTCGGCGATCCACCCGGCGTCGACGGCGGACTCTATTCCCTGGGAATAGGCGAACGTGCCGACGGGCAGCGCCGGGCTGACGAGCTGGAGGAGACGAAGAAGAGAAGGATCAGTGTTTGCGGGCATGGGGAGGGATCTCGTGTTCGTGCTCGTGTCCGTGCTCGTGAGTGTGCTCGTGTTCGTGAGCGTGTCCGTCCTCCCTGTGCCCGTGATCGTGATCGTTCCCGTGATCGTTGACGTGCACGTGAACGGGACCGTCCCCGTGATCGTTGACGTGATCGTTGACGTTGACGTTGACGTTGACGTTGACGTGATCGTGATCGTGTGCGAATGCGCCCGCCTCCGGTTCGAAGGGCTCCTCCGTCGTCACAACCGCCAGCCCCAACCCTCGGACCATCTCGTCGAGCACGTGATCGTGAGCGTAGGCCACAAACCCCTCGCCGAGCTGCACCGGCACGTGCCGATTCCCCAGATGGTACGCCGCTCGCATCAACAAATGCCCGTCGCTCGTCGACGCCACCGACAGGCGCTCCGCTGCCGCGCGAACCACCACCACCACTCCTCCCTCACCGCGCAGGCAATCCCCGTCGCGCAGGTTCGTCCCGCGCAGCAACATCAGCGCCACCTCCCGGCCATCGTCGAGCGTCGCGCGCAGGCGGCTGATGCGCCGCTGGTCGAAGGTGAGCGTGAGGATTCCACCAGGCCCCTCCGCCGGCGGACCGGCGAGCACTTCGTTGAACCGCAGCATGCGACGCCTCCTTTTGTCTCTGCCTCCGCTCAGAACAGGAAGTACTTCTGCGCGAGCGGCAGCACCGACGCCGGCGCGCAGGTGAGAAGCTGTCCGTCGGCGCGCACCTCGTAAGTCTGCGGATCGACCTCCATCACCGGCAGCGCGTCGTTGTGCACGAGATCGCGCTTGCGCACTGTCCGCGTGCCGCGCACGGCGTCCAACCGCTTGCGCAGCTTCAGCCGCTCGCCCACGCCGGCCTCGAGCGCCGCGCGCGAGACGAACGTCACGCTGGTGGCGTGGCGCGCGCCGCCGAGCGCGCCCCACATCGGACGGTAGTGCACCGGCTGCGGCGTCGGGATCGACGCGTTGGGATCGCCCATCGGCGCGCAGGCGATGAGCCCACCCTTGATGATCACCGCCGGCTTCGCGCCGAAGAACGCCGGCCGCCACAAGACGATGTCGGCGAGCTTGCCGACGGCGATCGAGCCGACCTCGTGCGAGATGCCGTGGGTGATCGCGGGATTGATCGTGTACTTCGCCACGTAGCGCTTGACGCGGAAGTTGTCGTGCGCGCCGCCAGCAGCCGCGTCCTGCGGCAGCGGGCCGCGCTGCTGCTTCATCTTGTGCGCGCTCTGCCAGGTGCGGGTCACCACTTCGCCGACGCGGCCCATCGCCTGCGAATCGCTCGACAGCATGCTGAACGCGCCCAGGTCGTGCAGGATGTCCTCGGCGGCGATGGTCTCACGGCGGATGCGCGATTCGGCGAAGGCGACATCCTCGGCGATCCCCGGATCCAGGTGGTGGCAGACCATGAGCATGTCGAGGTGCTCGTCGACGGTGTTCATTGTGTAGGGCCGCGTCGGATTGGTCGACGACGGCAGCACGTGCGGCACGCCGCACGCCTTGATGATGTCGGGGGCGTGGCCGCCGCCCGCGCCTTCCGTGTGATAGGTGTGGATCGCGCGGCCCTTGAACGCCGCGAGGGTGTCCTCGACGAATCCCGACTCGTTGAGCGTGTCGGTGTGGATCGCAACCTGCACGTCGTATTGTTCGGCGACCGATAGGCAGCAGTCGATCGCCGCCGGTGTCGTGCCCCAGTCTTCGTGCAATTTCAAACCCAGGCACCCGGCTTCGACCTGCTCGACCAGCGCCTCGGGGCGGCTTGCGTTGCCCTTGGCCAGGAAGCCCAGGTTCATCGGGATCGCGTCCGCCGCCTGCAACATGCGCGCGATGTTCCACGGGCCCGGCGTGCAGGTGGTCGCGTTGGTGCCGGCGGCCGGGCCCGTGCCGCCGCCGATCATCGTGGTCACGCCCGAGGTCAGCGCCTCCTCGCACTGCTGAGGCGAGATGAAATGGATGTGCGTGTCGATCGCGCCCGCGGTGGCGATGCAGCCCTCACCGGCGATGATCTCGGTGCCCGGGCCGATCACGATGGTCACGCCCGGCTGCACGTCGGGGTTCCCGGCCTTGCCGATGCCGCTGATGCGCCCGTTCTTGATCGCAATGTCGGCCTTGATGATGCCGCCGGCGTCGACGATCACCGCGTTGGTGATCACGGTGTCGGCGACGTCGGCGCCCGAGCGCTGGCTCTGCCCCATGCCGTCGCGGATCACCTTGCCACCGCCGAACTTCACCTCCTCGCCGTAGATCGTGAAGTCGCGTTCGATCTCGATGATCAAGTCGGTGTCGCCCAGGCGCACCCGGTCCCCGGTCGTGGGGCCGTACATCTCGGCGTAGGCGCGGCGATCGATGGTTTTCACGATGCGACTCCGTTGACCGGCGACACCGGGCCGAGCGGCCCCATGATCGCGCCACGGAAGCCCTGAACCACGCGGTCCCCGGCGTAGGCGCAGAGCTCGACGGTGCGCGTCTGCCCCGGCTCGAAGCGCACCGCGGTGCCCGCCGCGATGTCGAGGCGGAAGCCGCGCGCCGCCTCGCGATCGAAGCGCAGCGCCGGGTTGGTCTCGTAGAAGTGATAGTGCGAGCCGACCTGGATCGGCCGGTCGCCGGTGTTCGAGACTTCGAGGCGCACCGTCGCGCGCCCCTCGTTGAGCGTGAGCACGCCCGGCGCGACCCGCACCTCGCCGATGCCGGCCGCGCGCAGCACCGGGATCGGCTGGTGCACCGTCACCAGCTTGGTGCCGTCGGGAAAGGTCGCCTCGACCTGCACCTCGGTGATGAGCTCGGCGACGCCGTCCATCACTTCGTCGGCAGTCAGCAGCTTCGTCCCCGCGGTCATCAGCTCGGCGACCGTTCGGCCGTCGCGCGCGCCCTCGAGCAGCGCCGCCGAGATGTAGGCCACCGCCTCGGGGTAGTTGAGCTTGAGGCCGCGCGCCTTCCGCCGCTCGGCGACCAGCGCGGCGGTGAAGATCAGCAGCTTGTCCTTTTCTCGGGGCGTGAGCTCCATGGCGCTCCTTTTCGTCGCGGATCAGTTCGTCTCGGAATCAGGTGGCCCAGATGCGCGGCGCGACCGGCGGTCGTCCCAGCAGCGGCGGGCGCAGGATGCGCCAGGCCTCGCGCAGGTAACGCACGCCGCGCTCGGCGCTGGCGCCCAGGTAGCGGCAGCAGAGCACCGAACGATCATCGGTGCCGTCGGTCGTGCCGGCGGCGCCCCAGTCGAGTCGGGTGACCGCGCCGAGATCGCCGCCGGGCAGCGCCACGCCGAGGTCGCGGACCGCCGCGAGCGCCTCGTGATCCGCCGGCAGTCCCGGCGCCGCGACCAGTGTCCCCATGATCGCCGCGTCGTGGAGGCCCCAGCGCGCGCCGTGCACTTGCGCGCCACCGTCGAAGTCGCCGCGCTCGACGAAGAGCGGACAGTCGCCGCGCCACACTTCCAGGCGCTGGCGGCAGCGACCGCGCGTGAAGCGCTCCGCGCGCGCTGGAAGGCCGAAGCAGATCAGATCGATGCCGATGAACGACGCGCCCGCGGCGAGATCGACGCGCGTGCGCAGCTCGGAGACCGCGCCGTCGAACAGGATCGTCTCGTGCGGCAGCCATTCGAGCGTGCCGCCGCTCGCGACCGCGAACTGCTGCTGCTGCCGCGCTGGTTGTCCGGCGCTGCGATAGTGCTTGGCGGCGGCCGGTGTGGTGAGCAGCGCGTGCGCGCCCTCGCCGACCTCGACGCCGATCGAGAGGCGATCGCCGCCGACGAGCCCGCCCGGCGGGTGGAGCAAGGTCACGTGCGAGACATCGCGTCCTTCGGGAGAGAATGGGCGCTGTACCGCCAGGGGTCCGCGCTGGCCGTTGCGCAGCAGCACCGTCGCGCCGCCGATCGCGACGAAGGCGATCGCCAGCGTCGCGTCCCAGCCGGCGACGGCCGGCTCGGGCGCCGCGCTCGCGCCTGCGTGCGCGCCCGCCTCAGGGGCCGTCATGCCGGGTGAAGACGACCGGGCGCTCGCGGATGACCAGCACGATGCACCCCGGGTTGCTCCAAACAGTGTGGCGGCTGCCCGGCGCGTTGACCACGAGGGTCCCTTCGCCGTACACGCCGCGGTCGTCGGCCTGCTCACCGCTGATGACATAGATGTGCTCGTGCGCGCCGTGCGAGTGCTCGTCGACGCGCGCGCCCGGCTGGTAGCGCAGCAGCATCGCGCTCGCGCCGGAGCTTTCGTCGCCGTACAGGCGATGAATTTCGATTCCGGGAAAGTAGGGTTGGAACGCGAATTCGCCGCGCCTCGCGCGCAACACCAGATCGGTGATCACCAGTTGATCGGCCACCCAATACCCATATCACCGAATCGGACGGACGAACGTCATTCATGCCCGGCCATGTGGCGGCCGATGACGCCCAGGTCGGCCTCGGCGATCGGTACCTCGTGGACGGCGCGTCCCTCGCTCATGACCACGATCCGGTCGGACAGCGCGAAGATCTCGTCGAGATCGGCGCTGATCAGCAGCACGGCCGCGCCTCGGTTGCGGGCGTCGACCAGGCGCGAGCGGATCTCGGCGACCGCGGCGAAATCGAGGCCGAAGCACGGGTTGCTCGCCACCAGGACCGAGACATCGTCGCGCAGCTCGCGCGCCAGCACCGCGCGCTGGACATTGCCGCCCGACAGGCTGGCGATCGGCGCGTCGGGGCCGGGCGCGCGGATGCCGTAGTCGGCGATCAGCGCGCGTGCGTTCTTGCGCAGCGCGCGCTGGCTCACCAGCGTGTGGCCGCGCGCAAACGGTGCGCGGTCGAACAGGCGAAAGCCGATGTTCTCGGCGACCGACATCGCGCCGACGCAGGCGTTGCGCAACGGCTCGTCGGGCAGGCAGCGCACGCGCTGCGTGCGCATCTCGTCGCGCCGCGCGCGGTAGTCCTTGCCGTTGACCACGACGGTGCCGGCGCGCGCGATGCGCTGGCCCGCCAGCACCTCGACCAGCTCTTCCTGGCCGTTGCCCGAGACGCCGGCGACGCCGACGATCTCGCCGGCGTGCACGCGCAGGTGGAAGTCGACCACCGCCGGCGTGCCGAGGTCGTCGACGGCGCGCAGGCCGCGGATGTCGAGCACGACGTCGCCCATCGCGCGATCGCTGCGCTGCTGGTTGGCCCGCGGCGGATCCTCGCCGACCATCATGCGCGCCATCACCTCGGGCGTGAGATCCGCCACCTTGCCGCCGCCGACCCCTCGCCCGCGGCGCAGGATCGTCACCTCGTCGGCGAACTTCATGACCTCTCGGAATTTGTGCGAGATCATCAAGATGGTCAGCTTGCCCTCGAGCGCCATGTTGCGCAGCAGCCCGAGCACTTCGTCCGCCTCGTCGGGCGTGAGCACCGACGTCGGCTCGTCGAGGATCACGATCGAGCTGCCGAGATAGAGCTGCTTCAAGATCTCGAGCTTCTGCTTTTCGCCCGCGGCGAGTGTGCGCACCGGCCGCCCCGGGTCGAGGCTGAACGGCATGCGCTCCATGAACGCGGCGACGTCCTGGTGCTCGGCCTTCCAGTCGAAGACGAAGGGCAGGGCGCGCCGCGCGAGAACCAGGTTCTCGGCGACGGTCATGTTGTCGACCAGCGTGAAGTGCTGGTAGACCATGCCGATGCCGAGCGCGGCGGCGTCGCGCGGGCTCTTGATCGCGGTATCGGCGCCGCCGATGCGCACCGCGCCCTCGTCGGCCTGATAGTAGCCCATGATGCACTTCACCAGCGTGCTCTTGCCGGCGCCGTTCTCGCCCAGCAGCGCGTGCACCGAGCCTGGCCGCAGCTGCAGCGAGACCGCGTCGAGCGCGAGCAGCGCGCCGAACCGCTTGGTGAGGCCACTCGCCTCCAGGGCGAGCGCCTCGCTCACGACAGCGTCTCCAGCAGGGCGCGCGAGGTGGTGACGGCGCCGAAGACGCCGTTCTGCATCTTGATCATCTTCAGCGCGGCGGCGTGGTTGCCGGCGTCGGTGGCGGCGCAGCAGTCTTCCAGCAGCACGCACTCGTAGCCGCGGTCGTTGGCCTCGCGCATGGTCGTGTGGACGCAGACGTCGGTGGTGATGCCGGTGAGGATGATGTTGCTGATGCCGCGCTGGCGCAGGATGAGGTCGAGATCCGTCGCGCAGAACGAACCCTTGCCTGGCTTGTCGATGATGGTCTCGCCGGCGCGCGGCGCGAGCTCGGGGATGATGTCCCAGCCGGGCTCGCCGCGCACCAGGATGCGCCCGCACGGTCCGACGTCGCCGATGCCCAAACCTTCGTTGCCTTTGGTCTGCCGCGAGCGCCAGCGCTTGTTGGCGGGCAGGTCGGACAGATCCGGCCGGTGGCCCTCGCGCGTGTGCAGGACCGGGTAGCCGAGCGCGCGCAGGCGTTCGAGCATGCGCTGGATCGGCTGGATGCAGGCGCGCGTGAGGCTGATGTCGTAGCCGAGCTGATCGATGTAGCCGCCCTTGCCGCAGAAGTCGGTCTGCATGTCGATCACGATGAGCGCGGTGTTGGCGGGACGCAGATCGCCGTTCCAGGGCCAGCGATAGGGTTCGGCGGGAACGTACTTCGGCGCGTTCGGCGTGCTTGCGGGCATGTGGACCTCCTAGCGAGCCATCCGAAGCTCGGCCGGCTGGCCGGCGAGCGCGCGATCGCGCGAGCTGGTGGCGATGATGATTCCGAGCGTGAGCGCGTAGGGCGCGGCGTTGAACAGGTAGTAGCCCGAGGTGATGCCGACCGATTGCAGCGCCGGACCGAGCGCGCTGGCGCCGCCGAACAGCAGAGAGGCGAACAGGCAGCGGATCGGATTCCAGCGCGCGAAGATCACTAGCGCCACCGCCATCAGACCCTGGCCGCTCGACAGACCTTCGTTCCAGCTGCCCGGGTAAAACAGCGACAGGAACGACCCGCCGACGCCGGCGAGGAAGCCGCCCGCCATCGTCGCGAGCATGCGCACGCGACCGACGTTGTAGCCCATGGCGCGCGCGGCATCGGCGCTCTCGCCGACGGTGCGGATCACCAAGCCCCAGCGCGTGCGCTTGAGCAGGAACAGCACCGCCCAGCTCATCGCGATGCCGACGATGAACAGCACGTTGATCTGCAGCGCCGAGCGGACCTGCGCCGAGTGGCTCCACCAGCCGAGCGGGATCGACGGCAGGTGCGGCGCCGACGGACCGATGAGCGGCTTGCCGAGGAAGAACGCCAGACCGACGCCGAAGAGCATGAGCGCGATGCCGACCGCGATGTCGTTGACGCGCGGGCGGCCGCACAGCCAGGCGTGCAGCGCTCCCAGCACCACGCCGAGCATGCCGGCAGCGAGCACGCCCAGCCAGGGCGAGCCAGTCAGGTAAGAGATGCCGTAGGCGCCCATCGCGCCCATGACCAGCGTGCCCTCGAGGCCCAGGTTCACGCGGCCGCTCTTCTCGGTCAGGCACTCGCCCAGGCTGACGAACAGGAACGGCGTGCTGATGCGGATCGCGCCGCCGAGAACCGCGAGCGCCACACCGGCCGCGCCGGTGCTGACGGCGGCGTCGCTCATGGCGCACCTCCGGTCGCAGGCCGCCGGCGGAACAGACTCCGGCCGTAGAACGTCTCGGAGAAGAGGATCGAGATGAACAGGATCCCCTGCAGCACGTTGACGGTGGCGTCGGGCAACTCGAACACCCGCTGGAGCAGGCCGCCGCTGGCGCCGATGCCACCGAGAAGCAATGACACAGGGATGACCGCGAGCGGATTGCCGCGCGCGAGGAAGGCGACCAGCACGCCGGTGTAGCCGTAGCCGGTCACCAGCGACGCGTTGGCGGTGCCGTGGATCGCCGCGACCTCGATAGAGCCGGCGAGCCCGGCCGAGACGCCGCCGAGGAACGTGGCAATCACGATGAGCCGCCCGACCGGCAACCCATTGAGCAGCGCCGCTCGTACGTTGCCGCCGACCATGCGGGCCGCGAACCCGAACGTCGTGCGGTTCATGAGGATCCAGGCCAAAAAGCAGGCAGCCAGGCCCCAGACCAATCCCCAGTGCACGTCGATGCCCGGAAGGTTGCCGATCATGTTGTCGTCGCCGATCGGCGGCGTCGACGGCTTGTTCAAGCTCGCCGGGTCGCGCAGCGGCCCTTCGACGATGTGATTGAGCAGCGCGATCGCGATGTAGTTGAGCAGCAGCGTCGCGATGGTCTCGTTGACGCCGCGGTAGGCGCGCAGCGCGCCTGCGAACGCGATCCAGAGGCCGCCGACCAGTGCGCCGGCGATCAGCATGCCGCTCTTGACCGCCAGTGGACTGTGGCCGGTGAGCCCGACCGCGGCCGCCGCCGCCGCGAGCCCGCCCATGACCATCGCGCCCTCGCCGCCGAGCCCGACCAGGCCGAGCCGCAGCGGCAGCGCCGTCGCCAGCGCCGTGAGCATCAACGGGGCCGCACGGATCAGTGTGTTCTGGAACGAAAATGCCGTCCCGAACGACCCGCGGTACATCTGGTAGTAGACCGCGAACGGGTTGCGCCCGGTGAGCGCGATGAAGATCCCGAAGAGGGCCAGCGCCACCACGAACGCCGCCAGCGGGACCGCCATGGCGCCGACCGCGGCCCGGATCGTGCCGCCGATTCCCATATGGACTTCAGGAATCGGCGGTGCTTTCCCGGGTGCAACGGTCGCGGCGTCGCTGGTTTCGATGCTCACACCGACGCCCATTTTGCCTCCTGAAAGATGTTTCGGAAATCAGCTCGCTAGTGCGTCTTCCCCACCACGCCCTCGACCAGGTAGTCCATCTTTTCCAGAGTCACGTCGGTCTGCTTCTCCTCCGTGCCGGCAGCGATCACGACCTTGCCGGTGTTGTCCTTGATCGGCCCCTTGTAGATCACCATCGTGCCGGCCATGAACTTGGCCTTGGCCTCGTCGGCTTTCTTCTTGGTCGCCGCCGAGACCGCCTTGCCGTACGGCGACAGCTTCACGAAGCCCTCCTTGAGGCCGCCGCGCAGCAGGTGCGGGTAGGCCTTTCCCGCCTGGAGCCATTCGATGTAGTCCTTGTAGACCTTGCCCCAGTTCCACTCGGCGCCGGTGAGGTAGCCCTTCGGCGCGAGCGCGCTCTGATTCGCATGGTAGCCGGTGACATAGATCCCGCGCCGCTCGGCGAGCTCGGTGATCACCTTGGGCGAATCGACGTGCGACGTCAGCACGTCGACGCCCTGATCGATCAGACTGTTGGCGGCCTCGGCCTCCTTGACGGGCATCGACCAGTCGCCGGTGAAGATCACGCTGGTGGTCGCCTTCGGGTTCACCGATCGTGCGCCGAGCGTATATGAGTTGATGTTGCGCAGGACCTGCGGGATCGGCTTGGCGGCGATGAAGCCGAGCTTGTTCGACTTCGTCGTGAGGCCGGCCACGATACCAGCGACGTACTGCGCCTCGTCGATATAGCCGAAGTAGCTGCCGACGTTTTCCGGGTGCTTGCCCGGAACGTAGAGGCCGCCGCAGTGGAGGAACGTCACCTTGGTGTTCTTCTGTGCCTCTTTGAGAATGTGGGGATCGAAGTAACCGAACGACGTCGGGAACAGCAGCGTCGCGCCGTCGAGGTTGATCATGCTCTCCATCGTCTTCTGTACGGCGACGGTCTCGGGGACCATCTCCTCCTCGCGGATCTTCACGCCCGGCATCTTGGCCAGCGCGGCCGCGCCCTCGGCGTGCGCCTGATTGTAGCCGTAGTCGGTTTTGGGACCGACGTAGATGAAACCCACGGTCATTGGCGGAGCCGCCTCGACGCGTGGAGCGAGCGCGATCGACGGGATCGTCGCGATCGCCAACGACAGACCAACGAGCAAGCGAAGTGAGTGGGGGCGGGCGGGGGTGCGAGAGGGAAGACGGGACTGGGGTCTGATCATCATCATTGAGTCCTTATAGGCTGGCTCACGTTTCTCGTTTTTTTCACTCAAAACGATTCTTGGTAACTTGGTCGTTCATCGCGCGCAAGCCTGGAAAAAGCGGGCTTTGTCGATTTAACGAAATGTTCTTGGCGCCGAAACATCGCGGCTACATGGGTCGGATATCGTCGGCCAAGGTCAGGAAGTTAGATAGACGTCGGATAGACGAAACACCCGCTCGACGATGGACGTGATTGCCGCGAGCGGGTGGCACGGGGAGCCACGCCGGTCGCCGGGGGTTGGTCATGACGACGGACGTGTGTCCCAGCAATCACGAGTCAGGAAGAAAATGAGAGACGGCACCGTTCGCGCTCGATGTAAATCCTTGATGGTCACCTTGGCTTTGGTCCTCGCCGCTTTGGCGTCACCAGCTCTGGCCCAGACGCCCCCGGAAGGGGCACCACCGGCTGCGCCTCCGGCTCCCCCCCCGCCGGAAGCGACGCCGCCACCGCCACCGCCACCGGCCGCACCGCCGTCCGCGGTCGCGACCGAGGCCAAGCCACCGACGTCTACCGAAGCCATGCCTGCCAGCCGCCCCGAGGTGCTACCGCCGATCGATGTCGGCGCCTGGACACGCGTGGGCAGCACGTTTCAGGGCAGCGACCCCAAGAAGCTCAATGACTGGAAAATGAGCGCCGCCTACGTCGAGCTTCACGCCGGCGGAAAGATCCACAAGAAGGTTGGCGTCACGCTGAACCTGAACGCCGATGCGCAGGGCTACGGGACGGGCAGTCCGACCGCCGCCATCGAGGACGCGATCATCCAGTTCGACCTCGACGACGCTTTTCACGTCTGGGCGGGTCACTTGCTCGTTCCCGTCGATCGCGCCAACGCGTCGGGACCCTTCTTCATGATTCCCTGGAACTACCCGGGGATCATCTCGGTCGGCGCCGACACGCGGTTCTATTTGCCCGCCGGCGAGGGGGCTTTCGGACGCAACAACGGCGTGGTCGTCTGGGGCGATGTGCTCGCCAACAAGCTGACCTATCTCGTCGGCGTATTCGACAACGGCAAAGGCGAGACTACTAGCCCGTTCTACTCGGGCCGCGTTCGCTTGGCGTTGTGGGACACGGAGCCTGGCTTCTGGGGCAACGCCAGCTTCTTCGGTGACAAGGACATGCTCTCTGTCGGCGTGGGCGGCGAGTTCCAGAAGCACGGCAGCGCCACCGCCACGGGTGGCGACAAGGACTACGCCGAGGTCAACGCCGACGTGCTCCTGGAAAAGAAGCTTCCCGGGGGTGGTTGGGTGACCGCCGAGGGCGCCTACTACCACTACAACGTGAACGACGGCGGATTGAGCGACTCCGCCTACATTCTGGCGGCGTTCGCGACTGGCGTGATCGGCGTGGGCAACGTCCAGCCCATGGCGCGGTACCAGTACTTCAAGCTGAAGGGCGACGGGCAGCCGAAGCCCATGAACTTCGATGCGGGGATTTCTTACCTGATCAAAGGCCCGGCACTCCGGCTCCTCGCCACCTACAGCTACACGAAGCTGGGCACGGATGCCACTGGCGCGGATATCACTGCCAACGCGATCCAGTTCGGCGCGCAGGCGATCTTCTTCTGATGCGAATTGCAATGAGCACGGTCAAAAACGCCTTCAATCCAACAATACGCAGCGAGGTGAAGATGATGACGCGCAATTCAATCAACGTTCTTGTGGCCGTGGCGTCGATGGGGACGCTTCTCGCGGCATGCGACAAACCCGCCGAAGCGCCGGCGGCGGCTCCGGCGGCGGCGCCTGCTGCTGCGCCGGCTCCGGCTCCGGCCGATGACAAGGGCCCGATCAAGGTCGGCATCCTCCACTCGCTGTCGGGCACCATGGCGATCAGCGAGACGTCGCTCAAGGACGTCGCGCTCATGACCATCGAGGAGATCAACGAGGCCGGCGGCGTGCTCGGCCGCAAGATCGAGCCGGTCGTCGTCGATCCGGCGTCGAACTGGCCGCTGTTCGCCGAGAAGGCGCGCGATCTGATCCAGAACCAGAAGGTCGCGGTGACCTTTGGCTGCTGGACCTCGGTCTCGCGCAAGTCGGTGTTGCCGGTCTTCGAGTCGCTGAACGGCCTGCTCTTCTACCCGGTGCAGTACGAGGGCGAGGAGTCGTCGTTCAACGTCTTTTACACCGGCGCGGCGCCCAACCAGCAGGCGATCCCGGCCGTCGAGTACTTGATGGGCAAGAAGGGCGGCGGCGCCAAGCGGTTCGTTCTGCTCGGCACCGATTACGTTTACCCGCGCACGACCAACAAGATCCTCAACTACTTCTTGCACTCGAAGGGCGTGGCAGATGCGGACATCATGGAGAAGTACACGCCGTTCGGGCACAGCGACTACCAGACCATCGTTGCCGACATCAAGAAGTTCGCGGCCGGCAAGCGCACCGCGGTCATCTCGACGATCAACGGCGATTCGAACGTTCCGTTCTACAAGGAGCTCGCCAACCAGGGCCTGAAGGCCGCCGACATTCCGGTCGTGGCGTTCTCGGTCGGTGAGGAGGAGCTCCGCGGCATCGACACCAAGCCGCTGGTCGGCCACCTCGCGGCCTGGAACTACTTCGAGTCGATCGACAACCCGGTCAACAAGGCGTTCATCGACAAGTGGATGGCCTACGTGAAGAAGAACAACCTGCCGGGCGGCGACAAGCGCGTCACCAACGACCCGATGGAAGCGACGTACATCGGCATTCACATGTGGGCGCAGGCGGTCGAGCAGGCCAAGAGCACCAACGTCGACGCCGTTCGCCAGGCGATCGGCTTCCAGCACTTCAAGGGGCCGTCGGGCTTCGACATCGAGATGGACGCCAAGAACCACCACCTGCACAAGCCGGTCTACATCGGCGAGGTCAAGGCCGACGGTCAGTTCCACGTGGTGTGGAAGACCGATTCGACGGTTCGCGCGCAGGCGTGGAGCCCGTTCATCCCCGACAGCGCGAAGAAGGTCGCCGACTGGACCTATCCGTGGGTCTGCGGCAACTGCACGGCGCCGAAGTTCGGCGCGTCGGGCGAGGTCGCGGCGAAGCAGTGATCGCCGTCGGCGCCAGACAACGACCCAGCTACGGAAACGCAAGGGCGCTGGGAGCGGTCGCGTTCATCGCGGCCGTTCTCGGCGCCGGCGCCGCGCGCGCCGGTGAGCTCGAAGATGCGCTGCGCGGCCTGGCGGCACCCGCCGAGGAGAAGGTCGAGGAGAGCATCAAGAAGCTGCAGGCGCTCGATGATCCGCGGGCGTTCCCGGCGCTGGACGCGCTGGCCGACGATCGCTTGCGCGCGGACGCCGGCGGGCAGGTCTACGTCTATGACAGCAAGAAGCGCGAGGTGTGCGACGCGATCACGTTGCAACCGCTCAACCCGCGGCCCGCAAATCTGCACGAGGTCGAGGTCAGCAACGACATCCGCCGGGTGGCGACGCCGGTCATGGCGCAGCTGCAGCTGGGGTCGCCCGACGAATCACTCAGGCTGTCGGCGGCAGTGGAGCTGGCGAAGAACAGCTCGCCTGAAGCTGCGGCCTTGCTTCACAAGGCGTTCGACAGAGAAAAGATCGAGCGCGTGCGCAAGGCGCTGGCGCTGGCGGTGGCGCGCATCGATCTGCAGAGCTCCAATGCCGACACGCGGCTCGCGGCGGTCGAGCAGATTCAGCGCACCGGAAACGACGCCTTCTTGGCCGACCTACAGCGCATGGCCGCGCGTAACGGAGACGGCAGCTACAGCGAGCCCGACGCGCGCGTGCGCGCAGCGGCGGGCAAGGCGGTCGAGGGGATCCTCTCTCAGCAACACCTTGCCAGCGCCGCCGGCAGCTTGATCTACGGCATGAGCCTGGCCAGCGTCCTGCTGTTCGCCGCGCTGGGTCTGGCGGTCACGTTCGGTCTGCTGGGCGTCATCAACATGGCACACGGCGAGATGCTGATGCTGGGCGCGTACTCGACGTACACGGTTCAAATCGTGTTTCAGAAGATTGCGCCGGGCGCGATGTGGCTCTACCCGCTGGTCGCCATTCCCGTGGCGTTCGCCGTGACGTTCTTCGTCGGCGTGCTGCTCGAGCGCACGGTGATCAAGCACCTCTACGGGCGCCCGCTCGAGACGCTCCTCGCGACCTGGGGCATCAGCTTGATCCTGATCCAGACGGTGCGCATGATCTTCGGCGCGCAGAACGTCGCGGTCGCCAACCCCGACTGGCTCGCGGGCGGCGTCGAGCTGATGCACGGGTTGGTGCTACCGTATAGTCGCGTGGCGGTGGTGATCTTCGTCGTCCTGGTGTCGTCCGGCGTCTGGTTCTTGCTGCAGCGGACGCGGCTCGGTCTCTACGTGCGCGCGGTGACCCAGAACCGCGGGATGGCGGCGTGCTGCGGGATCCCGACAGCCCGCATCGACGCCTGGATGTTCGGGCTCGGCTCCGGGATCGCGGGCCTGGGCGGGGTCGCACTCTCGCAGCTCGGCAACGTGGGACCAGAGCTGGGGCAGGGGTACATCATCGACTCCTTCATGGTCGTCGTGCTCGGCGGCGTCGGGCGGCTCGCCGGCGCGGTCGCCGCGGCGCTGGGCCTGGGGGTTATCAACAAGATCCTCGAGCCGCTCGCCGGTGCGGTGCTGGGCAAGATTGCCGTGCTCGGCCTCGTCATCATCTTCATCCAGCGGCGCCCGCAGGGGTTGTTTGCCATCAAGGGACGAGTCGAGGCGTAGGGTCATGCGCGAGCGGTTGCTGCAGATTCATTCTCGCCGCGGTTGGCTGGTGCTCGCCGTGGTGGCGCTGGCGGGCGGCGTGCTCATCCCGATGCTGAACGCGCTGCCGGAGTCGTCGGCGCTGCATTTCCCCGACTACCTGGTGCCGCTGTTCGGCAAGTTCCTGTGCTTCGGCATCTCGGCGCTGGCGATGGACCTGGTCTGGGGCTACGGCGGCATTCTCAGCTTGGGTCATGCGCTCTTCTTCGCGATGGGCGGCTACGGGATGGGGATGTACCTCATGCGTTCGATGGCGGGCGAGGGCGTCTACCGGAGCGCGCTGCCCGACTTCATGGTCTTCCTCGACTGGAAGACGTTGCCCTGGTACTGGCACGGATTCCAGAACTTCCCGTTCGCACTGGTGATGGCGCTGGCGGCGCCGGGGCTCCTGGCGCTGATCTTCGGCTTCTTCGCTTTCCGCTCGCGCATCAAGGGCGTCTATCTGTCGATCGTGACCCAGGCGCTCACTTACGCGGCGATGCTGCTCTTCTTTCAGAACGCCACCGGCTTCGGCGGCAACAACGGCCTCACCGACTTCAAGCGCCTCGTCGGTTTCCCGCTGCAGGCGCCGTCGACCAAGCTGGCGCTGTACGTGATCTCGGCGGCCGCGCTGCTGCTCGTCTACATCGGGTGCCGCTTCGTCGTGACCAGCAAGCTCGGACGCGTGCTGGCGGCGGTGCGCGATGCCGAGCTCAAGACCCGCTTCTGCGGCTTCGAATCGACCAACTACAAGCTGTTCGTCTGGACGCTGTCGGCGGTGATGTGCGCGCTCGCGGGCGCGCTCTACGTTCCGCAGGTCGGCATCATCAATCCGAGCGAGATGCAGCCGTCGAACTCGATCGAGATGGCGATCTGGGTCGCGGTCGGAGGGCGCGGCACCCTGGTCGGGGCGCTGCTCGGGGCCTGGTTCATCAACGGCGCCAAGAGCTGGCTCACGGCGGCTTTCCCGTCGGCGTGGCTCTACGTGCTCGGCGGATTGTTCGTCGTGGTGACGCTGTTCTTGCCCAAGGGTCTGGTGGGGTTGTGGGAGCTGGCGCGCCGGGCGCTCCATCGCCGCGGCCGTGCAGCTTCACCAGCGACGGAGTCCGCGGGCAAGATGACCGCCGACGGCATTCCCGCCGGCGCGGCGGCGGTCACCGCCGGCGGGGGCGCCGTTTCCGATCCTGGCGTTCCCACCGGCAGCGCCGCTTCGCGCGACGGTGGCGCGCCCAGTGTCCCCCATGCGTGAATCATGACTGCAATGTCGGCACCTCTTCCGGTCGGCGCCAATGGTACGGCCGCGCATGACGGCGGCGTCGCCGTGGTCGGTTCGCCGGATCTCGCGCTCTGGGTCGAGAACGTCACCGTCAGCTTCGACGGATTCAAGGCGCTCAACGACATCACGCTGCTGCTCGACCGCGGCGAGCTCCGCTGCGTGATCGGCCCCAACGGCGCCGGCAAGACCACGCTGATGGACGTCATCACCGGCAAGACCCGCCCCGACACCGGGAACGTTTACCTCGGCAGCCGGCTCAATGATCTGACCGAGCTCTCGGAGTGCCGCATCGCCCAGATGGGAATCGGGCGCAAGTTCCAGCGGCCGACGGTCTTTCAGGGGCACACGGTCTTCGAGAACTGCGAGCTCGCGCTGCGCGCGAACAAGGGCGTCTGGCACAACCTGTTCACGCGCATGTCCAGTGCGCAGCGCACGCGTATCGACGAGGTGCTCGAGATCGTGGGGCTCGCCGGGCTGCGCCACCGGCCCGCGGGGCTGCTCGCGCACGGGCAGAAGCAGTGGCTGGAGATCGGCATGCTGCTCGCGCAGGAGCCTCAAGTCTTGCTGATCGACGAGCCGGTGGCCGGTATGACCCAACCGGAGATGGAGCGCACCGCGGAGCTGCTGCGCGGGCTGGCTGGCCAGCACACGGTCGTCGTCGTCGAGCACGACATGCAGTTCGTGCGCAGCATCGCGCGCAAGGTGACGGTGCTGCACGAGGGCGCAGTGCTGGCCGAGGGGGCGATGGACGAGATCCAGGCCAATCCGCGCGTGATCGAGGTTTATCTTGGTACGTGAGTGTTTATTTGATCTTGGGACCTGACGGAGACGCGACGTGCTGGAGATTGCGAAGATCAACCAATTCTACGGCGGCAGCCACACGCTGTGGGACGCAGAGCTGAGCGTCCCGGCGGGCGGCTGCGTCTGCTTGATGGGACGCAACGGCGTCGGAAAGACCACCTTGCTCAAGGTGATCATGGGCCTGCTGCCACCGCGGTCCGGCAGCCTGAAGTTCGACGGACAGGAGATGGTCGGCCTGAAACCGGAGAAGCGCGCGCGGCTCGGCATCGGCTACGTGCCGCAGGGGCGCGAGATCTTCGCGGACCTCACCGTCGAGGAGAACCTGCGCGTGGGCCTGGCGGCCAAGGGGCGACGCACGCTGCCCGAAAAGATCTTCGCCCTGTTTCCGGTGTTGAAGAAGATGCTCGGACGCCGCGGCGGCGATCTGTCGGGCGGCCAGCAGCAGCAGCTAGCGATCGGTCGCGCGCTGGCCAGCGAGCCCAAGATGATCATCCTCGACGAGCCGTGCGAAGGGATTCAGCCGAACATCGTCCACGAGATCGGCGACGTGATCAAGAAGCTGAACGAAGAGGGGATCGCGGTGCTGCTCGTCGAGCAGAAGCTCCCGTTTGCCCGCCGGGTCGCCCGGACGTTCTGCATGATGGACCGCGGCCGCACGGTGGCGACCGGCGACATCGCCGACCTGAGCGATGACATCGTCCGCCAGCACCTGATCGTGTAGCCCGCGCACCGAGTTGCATTACCGAGGTAATCTGGTACCGTACGGCTATGTCGGTCGTGAGGTCCAAGCTGACTGCGCAAGGGCAAATCTCGGTTCCGGTCGAGGTTCGCCGTAAGCTCGGGGTCGGCCCAGGCTCGGTGATCGAGTGGAACGACGAGGATGGGAAGATCGTAGTGCGGCGGTCGGGGCGGTTTAGCCTGGCCGACACGCGTGCGGCGCTCGGATTCGAGTCACGTCCGGAGGGGCATTCCTTGACGGAACTTCGCGAGGGGATTCGGAAACAGATGCGGGCGCGTCATGCGCGCCGTTGACACCAACGTATTGGTCCGGCTGCTGACGGTCGATGATGCCAAGCAGGCCGTGGCCGCCGAAGCCTTCGTGACCGCCGGCGATCACGCCTGGATTTCTCACGTTGTGCTGGTAGAGACCGTCTGGGTGCTCGAGTCAGTCTACGAGCGAAGTCGCAAGGAGATCGCTGCGACGCTCAAGACGCTGCTCGACCATCAATCATTTGTCCTCCAGGACACGGACGTCGTACACGCGGCATACGATCTGTTCTCCGGCGTAGCCTCGGTCGGATTCTCGGACTGTCTGGTCCTCGAGACCGCGAGAAAGGCTGGTCATCTGCCCCTCGGGACATTTGACAAGGCTCTCGGGGCACTCGACGGAGCGGAACGGCTCTGAAGTTCGCAACTCGCGTAAGGTGCCGGCACGCTCTCCTCGTGATTTCGTTCGCCGATGGGAATTGACGCTAGACTGGCGCGTGTGTCGCGAACCAGCATCGCCCGCATCGGGAGCGTGCTCCTCGCCATGGTTGCGCTCGCCCGCGCGGCGACCTCTGCGCCATTGCCGCCGGCCGCTTCGCCCCCGCCACACCCCTCGCAGCCGATGGTGATCGACCTCTGGCCCGAGGGCGTTCCGCTGCGCCAGCCCAACGCCCCCGCCGAGCACGTCGAGGACGGGCGGGTCTACAACGTCAACGTCCCGACGCTGACGTTTTTCCCGCCGCCCGTCGGGACCGCCAACGGCACCGCGGCGATCGTGTGCCCGGGCGGAGGGTACGCGCGACTCGCGGTCGACAAGGAGGGTTCGGAGCTGCAGCGCTGGCTCAATGGCCTGGGCGTGACCGTCTTCATTCTCAAGTACCGCGTCGCCCCCTACCAGCATCCGGCGCCTCTGCTGGACGTGCTGCGCGCGGTGCGTATCGTCCGCTCGCGCGCCGTCGAGTGGCGCATCGATCCGGCGCGCATCGGCGTGTTCGGCTCGTCGGCTGGCGGTCACCTGGCGGCCAGCGCCGCCACGCTCTACAACTCGCCCGAGGGCCGTACCAACGCTCCGCTCGACAAGGTCAGCGGGCGCCCCGACTTCATCGTGCTGACTTACCCGGTGATCACCATGCGCCCGCCCCTCGCGCACGGCGGCTCTCGCACCAACCTCATCGGCGCGCACCCGTCGGTCGACCTCATGAACCGGCTCTCGCTCGAGCTCCACGTCAGCTCGGAGACGCCGCCCGCGTTCATCGTGCACACCCAGGAAGATCAGTCGGTGCCTGTCGAGAACTCGCTCGCGTTCTATCAGGCGCTACGCAGCGCCAACGTGCCGGTCGAGATGCACCTCTACGAGAAGGGGCCGCACGGCTTCGGCATGCACCAGGGGCTCGGTCCCACCTCCGAGTGGCCGAAGCGGTGCGAGGAGTGGATGCGCTCTCACGGCTGGCTGGCGCCGACGATTTCCGCTGCCGCCGGCGCGGCCGCCACTGGAACCATCGGCAAGTAGATCGGCTCCCACATCGCCGCCGCGACCGCGGGCGCGATCTGCGTCTCGTCGAGCGTCCGGCGCGCCACGCCCTCTGCGATCGCCGCGCGCGCAACCGCTTCGGCGATGCGCGCGGTGACGCGGCGGATGTCCCTGATCGGCGGAAAGATGCTGCCCGTCGCCAGGTCGCGCGGGCTGACCTCGGCCGCCAGGCGGTCGGCCGCCGCGGCGAACATTCCGTCGGTCACCTCGCGCGCCTCGGCGACGATCGCGCCCAGGCCCACGCCCGGGAAGATGAATACGTTGTTGCCCTGGCCGACTGCGATGCGCCGCCCGTTGTAGGTGATCGGATCGAACGGGCTACCGGTGGCCACCAGCGCGCGGCCGTCGGACCAGGCGATCACGTCGGCCGGCTGCGCCTCGGAGCTGCTGTTCGGGTTCGACAGCGGCAGCACCAGGGGCCGGGACACGTGGGTCGCCATCTCGCGCACGATCGCCTCGGTGAACGCGCCGGCCTCGCCGGTGGTTCCGATCAGCACCGTCGGTTTGAGCGCGCGCACGACCGCGAGCAGATCGCGCGGCTGCCCCGCGCCGAGCCCGAAGCGCGCGGCCAGCGCCGCCGGCCAGGCGAAGGCGCGCTTGTGCTCGTCGGCGATCGGCTGGTCGTCGACCAGCAGCCCCTTGCTGTCCAGGCTGGCCGTCGCCAGCGTCAGCGCCTCTCCCGCGAGGCCCGCGCGCTGGAGCGTGCTGCGGATCAGACGCGCGATGCCGATGCCGGCCGCGCCCGCGCCCAACAATACAACCCGCTGACGGAGCAGCGGAATCTCGGTCACGCGCGTCGCCGCGACGATGCCGGCGGTGGCGACCGCCGCCGTCCCCTGAATGTCGTCGTTGAACGACGGCAGCTCCGCGCGGTAGCGGTCGAGCAGGCGGAAGGCGTTGTTCTTCTTGAAGTCCTCCCACTGCAGGAGCGCGCGTGGGAACCGCCGCCGGATCGCGTGCACCAGCTCGTCGACCAGCGACGCGTACTCCGGTCCGCGCAGGCGCGGCGCCCGGTAGCCGAGATAGAGCTCGTCGTCGAGCAGGCTGCGGTTGTCGGTGCCGACGTCCAGGCTCAGTGGCAGCGTCTGCCAGGGCGCGATCCCGGCCGCAGTCGTGTAGAGCGCGAGCTTGCCGATCGGGATCCCCATGCCGCCCGCGCCCTGGTCGCCCAGACCCAGGATGCGCTCGTTGTCGGTGATGACGATCAGCCGCACGTCGTCGAAGGGCGCGCCGCCGAGCACGTCGTAGATCCGGCCCCGGTGCTCGGGCGTGATCCACAACCCGCGCGCGCGCCGGAAGATGTGGCTGAACTCCTGGCAGACCCGCCCGACGGTGGGTGTGTAAACCACCGGTAGCAGCTCATCCAGGTGGTCGAGCAACACGCGGTGGAAGAGGACCTCGTTGCGGTCCTGCAGCGAAGCGAGCCCGATGTACTTCTCCAGCGGATCAGTCTTGCGCTGGATCGCCCGGTAGGCGCGGCGCGCTTGCAGCTCCAGCGACGTGACGTGAGAGGGCAGCAACCCCTCCATCCCGAAGGTGGCGCGCTCCTCATGCGTGAACGCCGACCCCTTCGAGTACATGGCGTGCCGAAGCAAGACCGAACCCCGATACGGACACTCGAGGCGAAATCCTCCCGCCTCGTCCTGCTTCAGACCGAAACGTTCCATGCGCCGTGTAGCCTTTCCAGGGCCATCTTTCGGCGTCGGGCGGCGGGATGCAAGGCGATTCGCGCTTCGCCGGCGGCGGGCAGAAAGAATCGACGGCGCTCCACCCACTCCCCCCGAAGAAGGTGGAGCGCCGTCTACGTTGGGAGACGTGTCGGGAGGTTCAAGACCTACCGGTATGTTCTGTTTTGCCTCTGGCGCTCTCTGTCACTGAAGGCGGCGCTCTCATCGTCATCGCCAGCAATTCTTATCGCCGCATCCTTGTCGCATCGTCGTCGGTCGCGGGTTCGTGCTGAACAACCGGCGACCACGTCTCTCTCATACCTGAGCAGTGCTTCGTTGGTCAATGATCGACGTCGACTTTTTGCTCAAAATTGTCCCTGAAAGCGCAAACGAAGCGATCTCGGACAGAGTTGTCGCAATCATGTTTCAGGGTCATCAAGAAGGTGTCTCCGGCTGGTTTCGGATCGAGGATCGAGCAGGAAATAAGGCGAAAAGGCCCCGGTTTTGGAGGGCACGCACCGGGTCGTCCCAGCGCTTGCCGGCGCGCGCGCGTCACATCGCTGGTCATCGCGTGAGAGACCGGTCGCAAACAAAGAGTCCTTTCGATCATTGAATGGCATTTCAAATCATCATTGCCGATCGTTTCAATGAAACGCGCAATCGTGAGCTCGGGGACGCCGTGCGGGGTGAATGCCCGGAGGCGCTCTATTGGAATATCCGTCGCAAGAGCAGCAAGAAGGAGCTGTAAAGATCCGCTCCCTCGAACTTCCCCGCGACCTTCGGCTTCGCAGCCGTCCCCGTCACGTGGTAGTCGACGTCGACGTGAAGATCCGGACCCGGGAGGTCGACGTCGACCGCGCCGCCGTGTGAACGCGCGGTCAGGTCCAGATCGACGCGCGCGAGCTCGGGGCGCGACGATTTGGTCGGCGGCGTCCCCGCCGCCGAGCCCGAGGCTGAGGCCGATTTGCTGAGCGCTGCGCGCGAGACGTGGGCCTTGTCGATGATGATCTCGCCGCTGACGCGCGTCCGTTGCGTGAGATCGCCGTCGGCGCGCAACGCAAAGGTCGCGTCGTCGATCACGGCCGGGGCGATCGGCATCGCGGTCACGCGCCCGCGCACCGGCACGACAAGGCGCGCGGGCCGCGGATCCAGCAGTGAACCGTAGCTCAGCGTCGCCGCGCTGTCGGGCACGGCGCCGATCGTGGCGTGGATGCCGGTGTTCCCGGCGCCTGCAGCGATGTGAAGATCCGTCACGCTGGCTGCGCGATCGTCGGCGCGGATCTCGCCACCCGTGATCTTGATGGGCAGGATCGGCAGCGCCCGCAGCGTTAGCGCGATTTCGCCGGGTCGCATGCGCGCACGCACGGCCGGGTTGGCGGCCGGTCCTTCCGCGCGCGCGTCCAGGCGCGCGGTTCCGCGCGCCGACGCGAAGAGGCGCGGCGCCACCAGCGCCAGCAGGTGGGCGTCCAGCTCGCCGCCAAGCGCGAGCGCGATGCGCCGCTCCTGGCCGGTGAACGCAGGCTCGGTGACCGTGCCCGCGAGCCGCAGCACACCTGCGCCCAGCGTCACCGGCAGGTCGATGCGGGCGACGCCGTCGTCACCGAGATGGATCTCGCCGCTGCTCACGTGCGCGTCGACCGGCAGGCCGGCCACGCGAAAGGCGACCGGCGATGCGACTCGAACCGTCCCGGTCACCACCGGGGGCGGTCCGTCGGCGACGCTGGTGACGTCGAGTGGAGCGGTGGTCCGGGCGGCGATGTCGAAGTCGAGGTCGCCGCTCAAATGACTGAGCCAGGGCAAGACCAGTGGCGCCACCGCTCCCAGCGTGAGGCGACCGCGCACGCCGGCGCTGGCGCGTCCCTTGTCGCTCTCGCCCCACAGCTCGACGGAGCCGGCGGTGCCGGCGAAGCGCGCCGGCTCGATGCGAATGGGACCGCCCGCGCGGGCCGACATGCGCACGTCGCTGACCGCGTGCAGCTCGATGGTGTGCACCGCGGGCGGCGCGACCGTGCGGGGGGCGCCCGGCAGCGCGCCGGTCACGGTGAGCGCGAGCTCGGTCAGTCGTCCCTCGGCGGTGGACGGTGCGCCGGGTGCGACGCGCGCCTCGATCGTCCCCGAGACGACGCCGGCGACGGTGGCACCGCCGGGCAGCAACGAGAGGAACGGATCCAGGTGCAGCGATCGGAGGTGCATGGTCGCGACCCCGAGCGGACCGTTCGGTTGCGGCGTCAGCGTTCCCTCGACACTGACGCCTTCGATGACCTGTCCGACGCCGTGGATCGCGCCTCCCGGCCGTGGCGCGACCACCAGGTGGCCGCCGCCGATCGGCCGCCCCTGAAACGTCGCGCGGTCGATCGTCATCTCGCCGGCGAGCTCGGGTGCGCGTACCGGGCCGCTCGCGCGCAGCTCGCCCGAGAGCTGTCCGGAGAACGGCAGCGCCGCCTCCGCCAGCGCGGGCAGCATGCCGAGCGGGAACGCGCGCACGTCGAGCGTCAGCCCGAGCTGGCCCTCGCGCCCGATCGTGCCCGCGAGCCCGATCTCGGTGCCGTCGATACCGCGCAGGCGGAAATCGGGGACGACGATGCCTTCGTCGCCGGCGTGCACCACCGTCGACGGTGGCAGGTGGCAAAGCTCGCCGAACACCCGGACGGTCTGGTCGGCCGGCACGTCGATGGTGAGGTCGAGCCCGTCGAGCGTGCCGCGCGCGCGGGCGCGGAAGCTGAGCGTGCCGCTGGCGAAGCTGGGGCCGACCAGCTCGGTGACCGAGAGTCGGCGCACGCGCGCGTCCACGTCGAGAACCGGCGGCGTGAGATGACCGGCGGCGTCGGTGAGCTTGATGCGCGCGCGCGCGCGGATGTCGCCGCCCGCGAAAGCCCCGCCCAGCTCCGGCAGGGTCAGGGTTCCCTCGGCGTAGCGCGCGCCGGCGATGCGCACGGTCTCGGTCCCGCGCGTTGATGCGCCGCGCGCGGACGTCAATCTCAACCGCCGCGGCCCGCTGGTGCCGCTCGGGCGCGCCAGGGTCAGCGCCAGCTCGTCGAGTGTGCCGCTGCGGCCGATGAGATCGACGGCGCCGCGCAGCCGCCCGTCGAGGACGCCGGCCGCGAGCGGGCGCAGGAAGACCGGCAAGTACGGCGCGGTCGCGAAGTGATCGAGCGCGAGCGCGCCATGCACCAGGAAGTGATCGAGGTCGGCGTCGAACCGGAGCCGGCCCCCTTCGGGTGATGCGAACGCGAGCGCGGAGACGCGCGCGCGGGCGGCTGCCGGCTCGACCGAGAGATCGAAGCCGACGCCGCGAAACGAGAGCGCGCGCCAGCCTATGTCGAAGGCGCGCGCCGCCGCCGTGATCCGCAAGCGATCGAAGGGGCCGGCGAACGCGAGCTCGAAATCGGCGTCGGGGACGCCAACGGTGACCGGTAGCGCCGGCCTGTGCCGCGCGAGGATCGCGCGTAGCCCGTCGGCAGCGTGGGAGAGGTGGGCGCGCAGATCGATCCCGGGCGCCTTGCGCGGCATGCTGACACCGTAGAGGCTCGTGAACGCGCCGTGCACCGAAAGGCGCGACGTGCCGGTGGCGACCTCGTCCGCGTCGAGCTGCAGATCATCCGGCGCGCCGGCGGAAGTCGCCACGCGTTCGATGCGGCCCGCCGAGAAGGGGAGCTCGACCCGCGCGCGCCCGTCGAGAATGCGCAGCACGCCGCCGCCACCGAGATCGGCGTCGCTGACGTCGAAGGTGAATGAGACCGACGAGCGCGCGGGCCGCCCGTGCGCGTCGGGGCCGCCAGCTCCCGGGGTCGAAGCCAACGCCAGGTTGCCGTGTGCGTGCACGCGCGCGACCGACAGGCCCCAGCCGGGAAGGTCGAACGTCGTGTCGACGCCGTCGAGCACGGCGCCGCGGATCTCGAACAGGCTGGCGCGTGCCACCGCGCGCGCCCGTGGGGCAGCGGGGCGAGGGGACTCCAGCGCGGCCGTGAAGCCGACGCCGCGCTCGCGGCGCATGCTCGCGAAGCGCCACAAGCCGTCGCTGACGCGCAGGTCGTGCAGGACGAGGCGGCTCGGCGCGCGCCCCATCTCGACGGCGACGGTGACGTGCGCGGCGCGCAGCACCTCGGTCCCTTCCGGGTCGAGGACGCGCAGCCCGTCGAGCGCCAGCGGGGCGGGCCGCCCGTGCAGCAGCTCCCAGACCGCTCCCCAGGTCCAGCGGCCCCCGCCAACGGCAATCGAACCGCGCGTCGCCGGCAGCATCCGCCCGACGACCGTCCCGAAGCGCGCGCCGCGGATCACCCACGGTGCCGGTGCCGCGAGCGCGATGAGGATCGCGAGCACCAAGAGGACGCCGTAGGCGATGCGCTTCATTGCGCGGCGCCAGGGTCGTCGGCCGGTCATCGCATACCTCGAATGAAGGTATGCACAATCCGCGTCGACGGCAAACCTCTGCCGTGGCTAGCGGCGCCGCCCGCCGCGCGGGCTCAGGTCAGGCGTACAGCTCCCAATGAACCCGGGTGTCGTCGGCGAGCGTGACCGACAGTCGCCGCAGCACCGTCTCGCCGACGCCCAGGTCGTAGGCGCATCGATCGAGCAGCTCGGGCCGCGGCTGTGACGACGACGACGGGTCGTCGAAGCCGACCACGCGCATTGCCATCGGCCGCGCGAGCAGCGACGCCGACCACATGGGCGACTCCGGCACCGGCGGCACCGGCGCGTGGTGATCGCGCACCAGGGCCACGAGATCCCCGGGCATCCCCCATCGGGACAGCACCGCCTGGCCGAACGCTGGATGGTAGCTCGAGAGCACCTGGACTGCTGCTCCCGACAGCGTCTCGTCAGGGCGAAACGGTTCGGGCCGCGATTCGTCCAGCGTCCACAGCAGGAACGCCGCGCCCGCGTCGAGCAGCAGTCCACCCAGGTAGCAGCGGTCGGGATCGAGCGTCACCTCGGGGCCGGTGACCTCGGCGATGGCCCGCATCGCCAGTCCGCGCGCGACCGAGAAGCGCCAGATGCGCTCGTGCAGGGTACGCAAGTCGGGCGCGCGGATCGGGTAGCCGTCGCGCAGCGCCAGAGTCTCGGCGACGGCGTGCACCATGCGCGCGCCGACGCGCGCGACCGCGGTGGTGAGGTACTGCGTTTCCTCCTGACCGGGGTAGAGCCGGCTGTTCGCCAGGCGCAGCACCGCCGTCGCCAGGCCCGGATCGCCCTCGAGCAGGTTCACGATCTCGTCGGGGGTCGGGGCGTGCGCGTGGTTAGCTGCGTCGAGGTCGCGCGCCGAACGGTGCAGGTGGCTGATCGCGGGCCGCCCGGGGCTCGGGGCGGGCGGCTCGGGCGACTGAAGACGTTGCAGCAGCTTCTCTCGCGCGCTGTCCGGGCGGGGCGTACGCGAGCGCGCGTGCGCGAGCCCGGTCCACGCGCCCGGCGCCACCGTCCGCGTGGGCGGCGACTGCGGCAGCGTGCGGAAGACCTCGATGCCGCGCTCGAGCGCCGACGCCAGCTCGCTGGTCGACCACGGCTTCTTCAAAAAGTCGACCGCGCCATTGCGGAGCGCGTCGATGACGTCGTCGAGGTTGGCGTCGCCGCTCATCACGACGATGCTCGCCGCCACACCGAGCTCGGGCAGGCGGCGCATCAGCGCGTGACCGTCGATGCCCGGCATGCGGAGATCGAGGAACACCACCGCCGGCTTGAGCTCGGGAACGATGCGCAGCGCTTCCTCACCGTCGCGCGCGACCACCACATTGCAGCCGAGACGCGAGATATTGCGGGTCAGCGCAACCCGCACCATCTCCTCATCGTCGACGACCAGCACGGTCGGTCGCCCGCTGGTACCTTCTTTCGGCTGCTCGCCGGACACCGCGCACTTCTCCTTTGCCCGCCGTCCGCCCCCCGGATCGCGGCAACAGGTGCGCGCAGTTTATAGAAGATGCGCGCACCGTGCCAGGGACCCGCGCTGTTCCGCGGTCGTCAACAGCTCCCCGGAGGTTCGGAACCCTTCTGAGGGTTCTCAGCTACATGGACGGGATGCCGCTGATCGCGAGGCCGATCGGCCCTTCGCTGCCCGCGGCGTTGGCGTCGACGATCAGGTGATACTTGCCGGCGGGGACGGCAGGGATCACGAGCTGCCCGATGGGGGCGGCGTTGGTCGGAATGCAGCCCAGCGCAGCGCCGGCATCGCACGCGAACAGCGCGCCGTCGTCGGCAAACAGGGCCAGCACGTGGTTGCCGCTCGACAATTGCGCCCACTGGATGGTGATGTCGGCGGTGGCGGGCAGGGTGAAATCGACGTCTTGATCCTGGCCGCCCATGCCGGTGGCGCAGCTCGCCTGCTGATCATCGCCGGCGCCCACCGTCTGCACCGCGACAACGCTGGCCGAGCCGTCGAGCGCGAGCAGCCCCAGCGAGTGGTCGGGCCGGCACGCGAACTTCGTGCACAGCGGCGAGGTCACGCAGGTGCGGTCGGCGCAGTCGATCGCGCCGTCGCCATTGTCGTCGACGCCGTTGTTGCAGATCTCGGTCTGGGCCGGCGCCACGCCGGTCAGCGTCAGGCTCACGGTGCCCTCGCTGCCCATCTGGAATCCGTCGACGATCAGGTTGTAGGTGCCGGGCTGCAGGCCCGGCATCACGAAGTTGCACCCGAAAGGCAGGATGGCCGGGTCGGCACAATTGACGACGTTGGCGTTGCAGGCGTCGAGCGGGCCGACCTGTTGCGACAGCTCGAGCACCTGGGAGCCGGTCTGGGTGCACGAGACGCCCAGGCCCATTGGCTGCGTCGCCGTGAAGCGAATGACCTGTTCCTTGCCGTTACCGTGGCCGCACTTGGTCTGGTAGAGGTCCTGGCCGGCAGCGACGTTCACTGTCTGGCTCACGCTCTGCCCGACGCTGAGCATGCCGAGGTCGAACCCGGGCATACACGCGGTGTTCGAGCACCCGGCGACGCCGAAGCAGTCGGGATCGGCGCAGTCGACCAGACCGTCGCCGTCGTCGTCGATGCCGTTGCTGCACAGCTCGATCTGGTGGTTCGAAAACGCCGACAACGTCACCGTGACCGGGCCCGCGTCCGCCAGGCTGTTGGCCTTGACGATCAGGACGTAGCGGCCGGCCGCGCGATTCGAGTACGCGATGCGGCCGCCGCCACTGCCGGCGAGCAGGACGCAGCCGTTCTCGGTCGTGTCGCACTTGAGCCCCGGTCCCGGCGCGTTGAAGACGGCGATGGCGTGACTGCCCGTCTGCGTGACATCGACCAGGATGCCACCTGCCGACGGCAGCACGAAGCTGATGGTCTCGTCCCCCGCGGTGGACGAGCCGGCGCACGTCGGGTGGTAGCGGTTCGGGCCGTTGGCCGTGTTGAAGGTGACCGTGCGGCTCGCGCCGTCGATGACCAGCGCGCCGACGTTCAGATCGGGCACGCACTGGTTGAGGACGCAGTTCGCCGCCATCTGACAGGCCAGATCCTGGCAATCGATGAGGCCGTTGCCGTCGTCGTCGATGCCGTTGTTGCAGATCTCGACGGTCATGGGCGATCCGGTCGAGAGTGTGACGGTGTTGTCACCCTGGGTCCCGACGTGGGATTCCGCGATGATCCAGTAAGTGCCGGCCGGCAGGGCGGGGAAGGTGTGCGTCGTCGACGCGACCGCGAGCGCGTCGAAGCAGGAGACCTGGTTCTGATCGCACGCCTGGTTGGCGCCGGCGCGAAAGATCGCGACGCCGTGGGCCGAGCCCGCCGCCTGGCTGAAGTCGACGCGCAGGTCGGTGGTGGCGGTGAGCACGAACTGACCCACGCGGCCGGTTCCACCCGGCGACACGCAGGTCGCGAATCCTTGCATCGATGCCTGGGTGTTCATGTCGCGGCTGACGCGGGAGCCGTGCGGCGACAGGGCCCCGAAGTCGACGTCGAAGTTGCAGGAAGTCGTCAGGCACCCCGGGAACGTGACGCACTGGGGGTCGGCGCAGTCGACGAGGCCGTCTTTGTTGTCGTCGATGCCGTTGTTGCAGATCTCCATGCCCATCACGACCATGCAGGCGCGGCTGGTCATGCAGTCGGGGTCGGCGCAATCGACGAGGCCGTCGGCGTCATCGTCGATGCCGTTGTTGCAGATCTCGACGCCCGGGGTGACGCAGGGCCGGCTGCCGAAGCACCCGGGGTCGGCACAGTCGACCAGGCCGTTGCAGTTGTCGTCGACGCCGTCGTTGCAGATCTCCGGCTGACCCGGGGCACAGCCGCCGTTGCCGCCAATGCCTACGCCGCCGATGCCACCGCGGCCGCCGAAGCCGGTGCCGCCGATGCCGGCGAAACCGCCGAATCCGCCGAATCCGCCGCGACCGCCAAAGCCGGTGCCGCCGACGCCGCCGCCGATGCCGCCGCGACCGCCGAAGCCGGTGCCACCGATGCCCCCGCCGCCGATACCGCCGTTGCCGCCGAAGTTGCCTCCCACCGATCCGTCGCCGCCGGCGTTACCGCCGTATCCGTTGCCACCTCGACCGTTGGTCGAGTGGCAGTTGGGATCGCTGGCGGGACAGCCGCGCTCGCTGAAGAGGTCCGACCGGCCGCACGCCACTCCGCCGAACGCGACGGCGGTCCACACGACCGACATAAAAGACCACGACGACGCGAAGCCCGGGGGACGGCCCATCGACAGCGGAGATTACGCCATTTCGCGCGGTAGAGGCAGCAGTTTCCGGGAGCAGGTTTCGGGACGTCTCCAGGAACGCCGGCGAGCATGCAGGAAGGCGGTGGGCCCGATCACCCGCCTGCGTCCGAGGCCTCCGGTGATCACATGAGCGACGACGCGAAATCGACAGGCGCCCCGATCCACCCACGACCGCTTCGCGTGCGAAGATCGATGCTGGTTTTGTTGCTCGAGCACGATTTCGTCCACGATTTCGTCGACGGTCGAGTCGCCACAATTGTCCCGATGATTATGTTGCAGAGTCGCCACGATTTTCTTTTGATGAAGACACATTTCTTTCGAGCCGCGGGGCGTAAGACTGGTACAATCACCGCGCCGATCTTCCTCCCCGCAAGATCGGTCGCTTCTGTGCCTCATCGAGATTCTCGCGGTGTGGAGGGACGAGCGGGGTTCCACATTCGGAGGCTAACGTGCGATTCAAGATGACGCCGGCGACCAATCGTCTGCTCGAAGATCTCAACCTGCTCAGCCTGGACATCGAGCCTCGGCTCGAGCTGGTGAGCGCCGCGGCCCGCGGCGAGTGGCGTGAGATGCGCTCGCGCTTCCCGACAGCCCAGGATGTTGCCGGCGGCTTCTCTCCGATTTCCGATGAGCAGCTCTCGGTCATGCGTGCCAAGGTGCTTCGTTTCCGCGAGATCATCGGCCTGCGGCGGCACCTGATACGGGTCGGGACGCCGGGGATGGGGACGTCGTCGGCGGCGCTCGTAGCGTTGGGGCCGTTGGCGCGATCGTAGTCCTGAACAGCATGCCCCGTTCGTAATCGTGACTTCGGTGACGGTGCGGCACGGTTCGGCGTGGCGAGCCTTGCGCGGCTCTCACCGGCGAGGATAGAAGATGCGCCACGAATGTCGGAGGCGAGGCGAACGCAGCCGGCTGTCGCGCTCCTCGCGGCAGTGGCGACGCTGAGCTTGGCGTTGGGCGCGCGCGCCGGGGACGACGGTGACGCCGCCGAGTCGAAGCCGCCGCGCTACTTCTATGAACATTACGACTACGGCTCGCAGGCGCTCTACAGCCCGGTGTGGGTGTTCCTGAACCGCGGTTACGACGTTCTCCAGGATCATGTCGCCAGCCGCAACATCCTCGAACAGCACTACCGCACCAACACCGGCAACGTGCTCCGAAATCTGGCGAACCCGTTTCCCGCGATCCGCGCCGACGGCTGGAAGACCTTCCTCACCGAGGAGATCTTTCCGCTGAGCTTCACGCAGCATACGGCGCGCTGGGTGCCGAACTACACCCTGCACCTCATCGGCGGCGGCACGACCTACACCGCGCTCGCCGAGTGGTTCGACGATCGTTCGGTGCCGCTGCCGCACCTGTGGTCGGGCCTGACGTTGATGGCGTCGGCGCTGGTGAACGAGACGATCGAGAACAAAGGGATCGTGGGATACAACACCGACGCGATCGCGGACATCTGGGTGTTCGACATCGCCGGGATGATCCTGTTCAGCTTCGACGCGCCCAATCGCTTCTTCAGCCGGCAGGTGGTGATCTCGGACTGGTCGCTGCAGCCGACGTTCACGTTCCCCCATGGCCAGCTGCACAACCAGGGCAACTTCTTCGCGGCGCGCTGGGCGCTTCCGTTCTATCCGCGCCTGCGCCTGTTCGCCTGGTTCGGCGAAGCGACCACCGGCGGCCTGTCGTTCCGCCTCACCGACGAGTACTCGATCTCGGCGTCTGCGGGTGGCGAGGTGGTTCACCTGTTCAATCCGTCGACGATGAGAGTCAACAACACCGTGGTCTTCACGCGCACGGCGGCGGCCTTCTTGGATCGGAACGAGTCGCTGCTGGCTTCGCTTCAGATCGCCGACATCAGCGACTACTTCATATCGTTGAACCTCTACCCGCACGCGGTGTTCGAGCGCGGCCCGTCGGCCGGCATGTGGACGGTGATCGACAAGCGCGGGCACCCGGCGGTCGGCGTGTCGTTCTCGCGCCTGCTTGGCGTCGGGGTGGGGTGGAGCAGCCTGTAGACGGCCCTCTTTCTCAGCGCATCTTGCGGAGCAATGACCGGAAGCCGCCGCCGGATGCTTCGATCTTCTTGTCCGTCGATGCCGGACCCTCGAGGATCCACAGACCGAGATCGATGGCGCCCTCGCTGTGCATCAGCGCGGCGTCGTCGAGGCGCAGCCCGCCGCCGACGGCGATCTCGGGCAGCGTGGTGCGCGAGGGCAGGCCCAGCTGGTGCTTCGAGCCGAGCGCATTCGAGATCTGCGCCGCCACCATGTTGAGCAGCTCTGCGATCGCGTCGTCGACCATCTGCTGCGTGACCTCCGTCGGCTTCTTGCCGAAGAAGGCGGCGCCCAGCGCGCGGCTGCCTTTTGTGTCAGAGGCCACCACCACGACAATGTTGGGATCGCCGCGCAGCGAGATCATCACCATCTGGCGGCAGATCGACTCGCCGCGCTCCATTGCGTCTCCAGGAACGAACGTGACGTCGCACATTGTGCGGGTGACGTTCGAGACCAGGGCGGCCAGCGTCTGACAGTCAGGAAGCTTCGACATTTAGGGTGGATCGCTCCAGTGCCCGATCCGGGCGGCGCGGCGTCATATGGCATTTCGGTGGCGACCGAGAGAACTTGAGCGGCCTCCCGACCGCGCGCTGCGTCGGCGGTCTCCGTCGGTGGTGGTGTCGGTGCCGCACTTTCAGACACCCGCAAATCGCGTTACAGTCCGGCTGCCCCGTCGAGAAGCGTCGCGGCGATTTGCTCGAAGCGCGGTGACGGGGTGACGTGGTGGAAAGGAGCGGTGGTCATGCGGTTCACCCGAATCTTCCGAAAGTTCCTGGCAGCGGCCTGCGGGCTGGCGGCGATCGGAGTCGCGTCGAGCGACGCGCGCGCGCAGCTCAAGGACGTGTTCCAGGCGCCGAACGCGGTCAATGAAGGGATCCACAAGACGTTCGCGCAGGAGATCGGCGCCGGCCGCGGCGACGTCGTCACGCCGGGCTCGTCGCTGTTCATCATCGGGCGAGATCCCTTCCGCGCGGTCCGGCGCGGGCGGCAGCTCTTCCAGCGCAAGTTCGGCCTCTCCGACGGCCTGTGGGACGACCGGCGCCAGGGCAACATCAACCGCGATCCGACGATCGGCGCCGGGCTCGCCGACTCGTGCGCCGGGTGCCACGGCCGCCCGCGCGGCTCGGCCGGACACGGCGGCAACACGTACACGCGGCCCGACAGCCGCGACGCGCGCCATCTGTTCGGCGCGGGGTTGCAGGAGATGCTCGCCGACGAGATCACCACGGAGCTGCGCCAGATCCGCGCCGACGCGATCACCGCGGCGCGCACCACCCACATGACCCAGACCGTCGACCTGGTCTCGTCGAAGGGGCCGAGCTACGGCCAGCTCACCGTGCACTCCAACGGCCGCATCGACACGTCGGGCGTGACCGGAATCAACGCCGATCTGCGCGTGCGTCCGTTCCAGGCGCAGGGTGGGGTGATCTCGATCCGCGAGATGGTCGTCGACGAGCTCAAGGCGGAGATGGGGCTCGAGGCGCCCGATACAGATCTGTTGACGGCGTCGCGCGGCGGGAGGGTGGTCACGCCGTCGGGGATGGTGCTCGACGGGCGTCTAGACGACATCGACGCGCCACCGGTGAGCACGCCCGCCCAGGATGGTGACGGCGACGGCAAGACCAACGAGATCCCGCTCGCGATCGTCGACTACTTCGAAAGCTACCTGCTCAACAGCTTCGAGCCGGCGATCGGACAGGTCAGCACCGAGGCGCAGCTCGGGCGCGCGATCTTCACGCAGATCGGCTGCTCGAGCTGCCACATCCCGAACTTGCCGATCGACGTCGATCGCCGCATCGTCGACGTCGACACCTCGTTCGATGCCGTCAACGGCGGTCCGTTCAATGGGCTGTTCGCGACGATCACGTCGCTGGTTGCCGTACCGGTCGCCGCGCCCGCGCGCGGGCTGCCGCCGCTGCAGCCGCCGGCAGGCGCTGGTTACCTCGTACGCAACCTCTTTACCGACTTCACCCGGCACGACGTCGGCCCGGCGTTCTACGAGCGCAACTTCGACGGCTCGCTGCAGACGATGATGATGACCACGCCGCTCTGGGGCGTGGCCACGACCGCGCCCTACGGTCACGACGGGCGCAGCGTGAACGTAGAGCAGGCGATCCTGCGCCACGGTGGCGACGCCCAGTTCTCGCGCGACATCTATGCAGCGCTCTCGCGCGACAATCAGCTGTGGGTGATCGACTTCCTCCAATCGCTCCAGCTCTACCCGCCCGAGGACACCGCGTCGACCCTGCAGCCGGCTGACCCGACGGCGGCCAACTTCCCGCAGAACGGGCACGGCGTGGTCTCGCTGACGTCGCTGTTCCTGAATCCGCGCGATCTGGAGTGATGGCGGACCCCGCCCCGGTCCCGCACCCGCAGCGGCGCCGCGTCCCCTGGATGCTGGGAGCGCTCGTGCTCGCGCTGGTCGCGTTGATCGCGGTCGGCGTCGTGCGTGCGCGCCGGGACACGCTGGCACGCGCACACGACGGGGTTGCCGGCGGTGGGCCGCCGCCGGCAGCCGAGGTTGGCGCCGGGGGCGACACCGACGAGATCGCCGATCTCCTCCGCCGGGCGCGTGGCAATCCTGGCGTCCTCATCGAGGCCTATGCCGCGTGGGCGTCGGATCCCCGCGCACAGGGCAAGCGCCGCCTGGTGCTCGGCGCGCTGGCCGCCGAGCCGCAACCGATGGCGCGGCTGGGCGTGCTGCTGGCTGCGGCGCAGGCGTCGCCGTTGCCGCTCGACGCCGATCCGCTCCGTCGCGAGATGGTCGGGGCGGTCTCGTCGGTGTGGACCGGCCCGCTCGTGCGCCGTGGTCGCGATCTCCTCTTCGCCGAGGCGCGCCCGCGCGCGCGCCAGGTGGTGATCGCCTCGTTCGTCGAGCTCGCGCTCTCCGACCGGGCTGCCGCGCTCGATCCCGCCCAGCGGAGCGGCATCACCTCCGACTTCATCGATCTCTACGCGCGCGCGACTTCGGCCGAGCGGCGCGACGTCGTCGCAGTCGTCCGCAAGCTGGGCGGCGACGATACCGCGAGGCTCCTGGACGGACGCGGTCTTGGGAACAACAGCACGCTCGAGCACCACCTCGAGCACCAGCGCAACGTGGAGGCCGCCCTGCGCCAGGCAGCGGCGCCGCAGCACTGAGCGGGCGCGCGGACCTCCTCACCCCGACCCTCTCCTGCACGCGGACGTGGAGGAGAGGGGGAACAAGATCCGAAGCCCTCTCCTCCACGTCTGCGTGGAGGAGAGGGTTGGGTGAGGAGGCTCCGCCCTGAGGCCGGAAGCTTCAGCGCCGCATCAACGGCTGCGAAGGTGCGGGCGCGGGCGCGCGTGCGGCGGTCGTTGGAGCGGGCGGGGCGGTGCGGGCTTGACCCGCTGGCATCGTGCGGACCGGCGCGTTCGGCGCGGCGCCGGGCGTGAGCAGGGCGCGGCCGTTTGCGCCCGCAAGCGGGCTTCGGCGCGCGCTCGCGCCACCGCGGCGACCGGGGCGGATCGCTACCGGCTCCTCGACGGGCGGCGGCGGCGGAACGTGCTCGAGCGCGGCGGTCACCTCGCGGTCCTGATGCGGCAGCACTTTGAAATTGAGCGGCAGGTAGCCGGTCTTGTTGAGGACCAGCTCCACCGGCGCCGAACCTCGGGGGAGGTCGATGATCAGCGGCGTCTCGCCGATATCCCCTCCGAGCTTGCCCGTGACCGTCGCGCCCTGCGGCGTCGAATCGAGAGCGATATGCACCGTCGGTGACGGCGGCACGATCGCCGGTGGTGGTGCAGGCGGGGGTGGCCGCGAGATCGCGACCAGCAGCACCAGCGCCACCGTCGTGGGCAGAGCGATGGCGCCCCAGATCCAGCCCGGAATGACCGTCCGAACCGCGCCGGCCGCGACCGGCGCGGACGCGTGCGGCGGCAGGCGCGGCGGCGTCGCTGGCCTCTTGATCGCCTCGGCGGCGACCGCAGATGACGTCGAGCGCGCGGCCGCGACCGCCACCGGCACGCCGTCCGATTCGGAGATCAGCAGCGCCCCGCTGTCGGCGACCTCGATCGTCTCCTCGACGATCGGGCCCGAGTGCTGCGCCGGCAGGTCCTCGCGATCCGCGAGCTCGCGCGCCTTGCGCGCCAGCGCGCGCGTCGAGTAGCGCTCGCGCAGCACGACGGTCTCGAGGTCGTCGCCCATGGCGCCCGCGCTCTGGTAACGCTTCTCGGGGTCGCGCTCGAGCGCGCGCATGACCACGGTGTCGAGCGCGCGCTTCACCCCCGGGTTGCGCGCCGAGGGCAGCGGGATGTCCATGTCGCGCACGAGGCGCAGCGTATCCAGGTCGTTCTCCCCGACGAACAGCTGGCGGCCCGAGAGCAGCTCGTGCAGCACCACGCCCAGCGAGAACACGTCGGAGCGCGCGTCGGCGGTCTTGCCGTCGAGCAGCTCGGGCGCGACGTAGGACATCTTGCCCTTGACCATGCCGGCGTCGGTGACGCTCCGGCGCAGCGCCTCGACGGCGCGGGCGATGCCGAAGTCGACGACCTTCACGGTGCCGTTCCAGGTCACCATGATGTTGGGCGGGGTGACGTCGCGGTGGACGATGCCCAGCGGCTTGCCGTCGGGGCCGGCCAGCGTGTGCGCGAAGTCGAGCCCGCGGCAGGCCTGGCGGCCGATCTCGGCGACGAACGCCGGCGGCGGCACCTCGCGCCGGTTCTCGAGCCGCCGCCGCAGCAACCACCCCATGTCGAAGCCCTCGACCGGCTCCATGACGATGTAGTAGCCGCCATCCTCCGGTGCGAAGTCGAAGACCTGGACGATGTTGGGGTGGACCAGGCGGGCCGAGATCTTCGCCTCGTCGACGAACATGCGCACGAACTCGGGCGCCTCGGACAGCCGGGGGTGGATCCGCTTGATGACGAAGGGCCGCTCGAAGCCCTCGGGACCTTCTCCGACCGCGCGGAAGACTTCCGCCATGCCGCCACTCCCGATCTTCTCCGTGAGCCTGTATTTCATCATCACGAACGCCCCTGGGGCGGCTGAGCACAAATGTTCTAGCGCGATCGCGAAGTCGCTGTAAAGGCGGGGGGCGGCTCGCCCAATGCGTCACCCGGCGGGCGGCGCGGCATGTCGGCGTGCTCACAACCCCGCGATTGGCGCGGATTCCAGGGCGATTTTTCTGTCTTTCCCAGCGAGGGACGGCCCGGCGGCACGAGACGTGCTTACTGTCGACGGAGGCAACGTGCTTTTTAGCTGCACCGGCTCGCTGTCGAGTATAAATAAATGTCCGGGTTGTGGTCCCGCGCGCTGCAGGGGTGGTTGGCCGCTGGTACTGTTCGCCCCTCTGGTTCATCGGGGGATCCCTCCCGCTCGGATCGGAGCCGGTAGTTGGAAGAGGCTCCATGGTTTTTCAGTCCTTGATTAGCAAAGCGCCTGGCTTCCGCGTCCCTAGCTTCCTCTTTGCGTCAGCCATGTTGTCGGTTGTCGCGTCCTCGTGTACGGGCTCCATCAGCGGAGGGTTGACCTCCGGCGGCAACGGCATTGGCGGAAGCGGCGCGGGCGTTGGCAGCCAGGGTGGCGGCAACGGCAACGGCTCGGTCATCCCGCCGCCGCCGGTCAACTTCGCGGCCGAGAGCGCGTGCACCAGCAACAGCCCGGGACCGACGATGCTGCGCCGGCTCAGCGCCTCGCAGTTCGCTGCGTCGATCGCCGATCTCTTCGGCGATCCCTCGGTTCCGGTCGCCGCCGTGTTCAACGACCCGCTGGCGATGGACTTCAGCATCGACGCCAACTCGCTGGTGGTGCGGGACCTGAATGCCAATCAGCTGATGTCCAATGCCGAGGCGATCGCCAGCTGGGCGGTGACGAATCATCTCGCCGCCGTCACCGGTTGCAGCGCCAGCGATCCCGCCTGTCCGGCCTCGTTCATTCGTTCCTTCGGCAAGCGCGCCTTCCGCGCGCCGCTCACCGATGCGACCGTCGCTGACTACCAGGCGCTGTTCTCGGCCGAGGCCTCGTTCAACGACGGCGTCACCGCCGTGATCGCGGCGATGCTGCAGTCGCCGCGGTTCCTCTATCGCACCGAGCTCGGCGACCCCGCGGCGCCCGCTCCAGCCGCCGGCGCGACCATCGCGCTCACGCCTTACGAGGTGGCGTCGAGCCTGTCGTACCTGCTCACCGGCAGCGGGCCCGACGCGACGTTGCTGGCGGCGGCCGACTCCGTCGCCGGCGGCAGCCTGTCGGTCGCTGACATGGTCGCTCAGCAGGGGCAGCGGCTGCTCGCCGACTCGCGCAGCCAGAGCATGCTGATGGACTTCATGACCAGCTGGCTCGGGCTCGAGAAGCTCTACACCACGGTCAAGGACGACAGTGTCTACATGTTGACCGACACCCTGCGCGACGAGATGGCCTCGGAGACGCGCGGGCTGATCCTCGACACATTCGCGAACGGCGGCACGTTCAGCGATCTGCTCACCGCCGACCACTCGTTCCTGAACCAGGACCTGGCCCAGTACTACGGATTCGACACCACCGGGCTCGGCACCACCTTCACGCGCGTGCAGTACCCGGGCGGGACGTCGCGTGACGGCGGCATCCTGGCGCACGCGAGCATCCTCACCGGGTTCGCGCGCGCCGACATCTCGTCGCCGACGCAACGCGGGCACCTGGTGCGCACGCGCCTTCTATGCCAGTACATCAACCCGCCGGGCGCGTCGCTCGACACCACGTTCCACCCCGATCCCACTCCGACCACCACGCGCGCGCACTACGAGAACGCGCACGCGCACGGCGACTGCCTGGCCTGCCACAAGCAGATGGATCCGATCGGTTACGGTTTCGAGCACTACGACGCCTTCGGCCGCTGGCGCAACACCGAGAACGGCTATCCGATCGATTCCTCGGCGACGATCTACGCCGCCAACGCCACCGACGGCGACGTCAACTTCAACGGCATTTCGGCGCTCGAGACCTATCTGGCCGGCAACGCCGATCTCAAGACCTGCATGGTACGCACCTGGGCGTTCTACGCGTACGGCAGCACGACCTGGATGCAGGACGGCTGCACCTATCAGGCGATTCGCCAGGCGTCGTCGTCGGGCGGCTATGTGATGCGCGACGTGTTGAACGCGATCATTCACGCCCCCCACTTCACCAGCCGCGTGCTGGCGCCCTGAGCTTAGGAGAAATTCGATGTCGCTCTTGAGTCGCAGACAGTTCGCTTACGGAGCCGCCGGGGGCACGTTGTTGCTGCCGTTCATGTCGATGCTCCGCCGCCGGCCGCTGCGCGCCGCCGGCACCAAGCGCGCGACGCGCCTGATGTTGTTTTGCACGATGGGCACCAAGCCCGATCTCTGGAGCCCGACCGGCGTCAGCGACGAGAACACTTTCACGTTCGCGCCGTCGATGGCGCCGCTCGCCGACCACAAGGACAGTATCGTGCTGCTCGAGGGCTTGCCGAGCCGCAACCCCACCGACGGCCACGGTTCGCCCAACGGTATCACCGGCATGGGCTCGGACGCCGGCGGTTACTACTACGGAGGCAAGGTCTTCAAGTCGCTGGATCAGTTCGTGGCCGACGGCCTCCTCGCGGCCGGCATCAACCGCCCGATCCCGTCGCTGCTGCTCGGATCGGACACGTCGGTCAACAGCGGCATGACCCTGTTCTGGCGCGGCAACAACCTGCTGCCGATCGCGTCGCCGATGTCGGCGTACAGCACGGTCTTCGGCGGCGTGATGCCGATGGGGACCTCGCCACAGGTATTGCTCAGGCGACGCCAGAGCATCCTCGACCTGGCGACGCGCGAGATCAACGACATCAAGGGGCGCGTTGGCACCGTCGAAAAAGCGCGCCTGGATCTGCATCTGGATTCGATCCAATCGCTGGAAAACAAGCTGATGCAGGCCGGCGCGGG
>Ga0265342_10000045_pt1 | contig 133510 bp, 203 predicted proteins | sample 4CB327metaG_FD_203125 | JGI IMG/M metagenome (GOLD analysis project Ga0265342, IMG submission 203125) | Rhizosphere microbial communities from Carex aquatilis grown in University of Washington, Seatle, WA, United States - 4-CB3-27 metaG | ecosystem: Host-associated > Plants > Roots >...
TGGAGTCATTACACTGGCTGGTCGTAAGCTTCTTCAGGGACAGACCTTCGATCATGCGGCTCTGGTCTCTGGTACTGCCATCCTTACGCTGACTGCTATGAAGCCAGGTAAGAGTGGCATCAAGGCGCAGATACTTGCTGCCCCAGTAGAATCTGGTGCACTCTCCATCGCCTACTCTGACACGCTCACTTGCGTGCTGACATCTGGAACATCGGTCATCAATCTGGTTTCAACCGATCCTAGTGCGGTTGGTCTCCAGGTTGAGATCATACAGCCAGGCGCTGGTGGAACCCTGCGTGTGACCTTCGATGCGCCAAACAACAGACTGGTTATCAGATTCGCTGATGGTGGAAGCACTGCTCAAGATGTTGTTGATGCTATCAATGCAACTGCATTTGGTATCACTGCTACTCTTGGTACTGCAGGTGGTGGAGTCTACACACCAGTAGAACCTAAGGCGTTTGTGTCAGTACGGCTGTTGACTGTACAGCCTGCTCAGGGTGGTAGCACAGCCAATGCAGTGGCCACACTGATCAATGCTGATGGCTCTCCTTGCCGGGGCATCATTCGTGCGGCTGCTACGGCGGCTGGCACAGGTATTTCTACTGCAGTTCCAGTGACCCCACTTGCTGGCGGAGTAGGAAACTATGCCGGTAACGGTGTGACCGTAGCTGGTATCCCCTGCATGCCAAAGAACACTACAGGCACGGCTGGAGCTGCTGCTTGGATAGACAGTGGTGTAGTAGTCATCAATCCTGACATGACGGATGTTGATCCTCCTCGTGCATCGGGAGACATGGTTGCTGTCAGAGTTCAATCGAATGGTGTATTCACCAGCCCACTTACGGTTGAGCTTGATGGACCTACAGGACCCTCTGGACCAAGTGGACCTTCTGGACCAAGTGGACCTTCTGGACCAAGTGGACCTTCTGGACCAAGTGGACCTTCTGGACCAAGTGGAGCTGCTGGTGAATAGTCTGGAGTAAGCAGTACAAGATGGCTGATCACGAATCAGATCTGCTGGCCGTACTTGAAAAAGTCGGCCAGCAGAAGCCATCTCTCTTCGTAGATGCCGGTGAACCCGCTGTCCTCGATGCAGACCTGGTGGTTGAAACTACTGACAAGACTAAGCCCGTTCTGACTCTTAACGACGTAGCCAGTCTTCCTCCTGTGATGGTGGGAGACATTCAGAACAAGAAGTCCACTCCAGTCACAACTAAGAATCTGTTTGTGCACCACGATTCTCATCCTGTGGTGTTTGACGTGGCACTGTTGCGTAAGTACGGAACAGACTGGTTTGAGTGGGAATCGGAGACTCTGTGGAAAGAGATCAAAGAAGATTTCCACGTACCATCTATATCAGATCATGCGAAGGCAAAGATTCAAGCGATTAAGACCCTGCACATAGGGCAGATGTACTGGACAAACTGGGAAGTGTTCTGTTGGATAACACAGGCACTTAACAACAACATTCCAGATTGGCAGGTACTTCAGAAGCCATCTATCGCACAGCTCTTCAACAGTGTGGATGCGGCGGAGATGGTTAGGTCTGGTGAGGCATTTGTACTTGAGACACAAAGTTTTGTAGCTGCCAGCGTGCTGGACGAGAATGTTATGTACGCACCACACCCTATAGCGTTCTGTCAAAGCGAGATCAATAGATACCTTAGTGATAGGGGTCTTGAGTCCTCAGATATGATCACAGAGGTGCAGCAGAAGTACAGGGAAATAATACGCACCCCAGAGGGTCTGACGCTGGAGGAGAACCCCGTCGATATACAGGTAGCCAAACTGAAGGTTGCGTGGGATTATCAAGCTTTAAGGAACAAGCAACTCAAGGAACAGTTGCTGTTGTTGTCATGAGACACATAACCCAGTCCCACATGCATGCACTGGTTGAGCAGCTCCAGAAGGAGGCTGCTCTTCCGCTGTCTGGCATTCGTAAGCTAATTCCAGCGGTGCGTGAGGGTCTTAGCAATAGGATGGGCACCTATGGTGGGAAGCTTGCGATAGGCGCTGGCGCGGGGGCAGCAGTGGGAGCTGGTACTGCAGAGCCTGGTGAAAGGCTTCAGGGCGCTTCTAGAGGGGCTTTAGTTGGTGGTGGTTTGACTGGTGCTGGGTTGCTGGCTACCAAGGGTGGTAGAGAAGCAGCCAGCAAAGCAACCAAGAAGTTCTGGGACAGATCTAAGTACCAGTTCACAGGCCACGGTATAGAAGGTAATCCAGCAGAACAACTTTCTAAAGCTAGGGAGTTAGGGGTGCTTCCAGAGTTGGCGGAGAAGCCACACGCTAAGGACCTGGCTAGAGATGCAGCCCACCAACAAGCATTCCAACAGGGCTGGCTGACTGTTCCTGGTGCAGTACACGGCATGGTTACACACCCAGGAAAACTGCTCCACAATTCCTGGAATAGGATGGGTCAGCTCGAGAAGGGACTGACCGGTGCTGCCGGCGTTGGTATAACTATGGATGCTGCCAGACCTACTGAACCAGGTGGGCCTGGCAGGCTAGAACGTACCCTAGGCGATGCTGCAAGTACCGTGGGCTACACAGTAGGGCCCTCTGGCCTCTTGCCAAGCTACCTGTTGGGACATTGGGCGGGGAAAGCAGGAGAGGGTGTCGGCCGAACACTTGGGCAACTGGCGCCTAATAGCGGTGCTGGAGCTCTTACACCTGACGCAGGAGTAGTGGGATGAGTGCAGGTTTAGGTGGTGCAGATTCCTCTGCTCTCCGCTTCTCTAGGACTAGAGGACGTACCGGTAGCTCCTCAGACTACGGTCTGCAATACCCTAGCCCGTTCTTCGATATCGGACAGACCTACTTGCCAGCTACGGTCAAGCAGATGTTCCGGTGGTGTCGGTACTACTTCCTGGTGAATCCACTGATCAATGCCGTAGTCTCCAAGATGGCAGACTACCCCATTACAGACATCATCCTAGACACCGAAAAGCAAGATTTGAAGGAGAGCTGGAACAGCTTTCTCAATGAGCAACTAAGGTACCGTCCTTTTCAGATCGAAATAGGTCTGGACTATTACACCTACGGGAATGCTCTTGTCAGCATCTTTTATCCATTCGTGAAGATTCTTCGTTGCACACGCTGCGGATTCGAGAAGCAGGCATCTGATGCCATATACAGGTTCATGAACTTCGAGTTCCACTGGCAGTGTGAGCAGTGCGATCATTCTGGTATAGCCAAGGTCCGGGACCATTACATCAAGGCACCCAAGGGTATCAGGCTACTACGATGGAATCCGGAAGACATTGACATCCGATACAACGACATCAGCGGGGAGTACGAGTACTACTATTCGATCCCGGTGCAGCTGAAGAACGACATTATAATAGGCAAAAAATCGGCGGTAGAGAGTGTGCCCCAGCTGTTCATCGACGCCCTTCGTTTGAGGAAGGCTGTCGTGTTCAGCAGGGACAATATCTACCACTTCAAGCGGCCTACCCTTGCCGGCAAAGATAGAGGCTGGGGTACTCCTATGATTTTGCCAGTACTGAAGGATACCTTCTATCTGCAGGTGCTCAGGAAGGCCCAGGAATCCATAGCTCTTGAGCATATCGTTCCCCTGAGGATGCTGTTCCCACAGTCGGGTTCTGCCACCAGTGACCCCTACACCACAGTCAACTTGCAGGACTGGCATGATCAGATTGCGGGCGAGCTACGTCGGTGGCGTGCAGACAACAACTACATACCCATCCTACCACTTCCTATTGGTCAAGAGACGATAGGCGGCGATGGCAGGGCCCTACTTCTCAGTCAAGAGATTCGGGTATGGTCTGAGCATATTGTTGCTGGTATGGGAGTACCCAACGAATTGATCTTTGGTGGGCTTAGCTACTCAGGATCTAACGTGTCTTTGCGCATGCTCGAGAACATGTTCTTGGGCTACTTGTCTGACCAGTTATCCCTATTGCGGTGGGTGATTGACAGGACAGCATCCTACTTGAGCTGGCCCAAGGTGGGGGCAAGGTTCAAGCCGTTCAAGATGGCGGACGATCTACAGAGGAAGGCATATCTCTTCCAGCTTAACCAAGCTGGCAAGATGTCTGATGAGTCCTTGATGGCAGATGCTGACTACGACTCGGCTAAAGAAGACAAGATCATGGAAGTGGAGGCTTCTCGTAGGGTAGCTGCGATGAAGAAGCAGCGACTGCTACAGGCGGAGATGGAGGGAGAGGCCATGCTTGTCACAGCCAAGTGGCAGAACAAAGCACAAGCCAAGGCCATGGTGGAGCAGGCTGCGATACAGACAGAAGCGGCCAAGGAACAGATGACATTCCAGTCAGAGATTCAGAGTGGAATGATGCAAGATCAAGCGGCTGCACAAACGGGTCAGCCTGCACCACAGAAGTCTCCAGACATGGCACCCACACCAAGAGACCCATCCTTGATTTCACCTCCAAAAGAGATCACATCTCCACTCAGTCTGAGCAGCATTCAACAACATCCAGCTACAGCCACCAACACAGATATCGCGGGTGGGATGAATGTAGACTTGCTGTACATGGCTAGACAACTGGCGGACAAGATATCGAGGCTCACTCCTGCAGAGAAGCCAGTAACGCTCAGACGTCTACAAGAACGCAGCCCAGAGTTGCATGATACGGTTGTTGGGCTAATGATGAGCGGAGCAAATGGCCCCACCGCTGCCTCAGCCGCGTCTGCGAGAGCCCTGCCTATGCAGAGACCTCCACAGCGAGGACCTGAAGCAGCGATGGTTTAGCCACTATCTTCCTTCTTATTCTGTTGTTCCACAGACAGCTTTGTGGAGACTATGTATCTCCACCGCTTCTGGTGTTGCGAGGTTCTTGCAGTCTTCTGTCGTGCCAGGTGTTCCTCATACGGCTTGCAGTCCTTGTATACTGCAGCCGCCATTTCGTCTGGCCAATTCGGATCAACTGATGGAATGTTTGCCTTGTACTTCTCTACGAATCCTTCTGCGATGAACTTTGGGAACCACCAGGTTTCTGTTGGTTGTCCTTCTTTGTGTCCTCTGGGTTCGTATACTGGCCGCATTCCGAATTCGCCCTTATGTAGTTCTAGGTAGAAATTCAGTGGGTTTTCAACAACCATAAAACACATCTCTCTGAAATTCTCCCATGTGACTTCTGGTACCGTGGGATCTATGACTCCAGTGTACCTTGGCAAAGCTGTTCCTCCTTTCTTTGTGGTGATGGTCGGACGGTAGGTAGCCCACACCTTGTGGGCTACCTCGTCCTTCCCGTATTACAACAAACTGTTCTCTAGTAGGGCAGCCCCCTCCTCGGGGTCTCCCTCTCCCAATACCCTGTGCAGACAATGCCTACACAGTTTTCTGGTTGCGGCAGAGCCGTCTTCTACAAACACTTCCTCGCTTAGATCAAGCCTGCCTAATGTGATCTGATTGCCGTATGGATTGGCATCGAAATCTCCATCACACACAGCACAGTATCGTGTGCTTATAGCGTGCACACTGTCATCTACCTCGTTGTAGACATTATCGAAGCACTTTGTGCCAGATAGATACTTCCGCTTGTATACCCTCAGGTAGTTCACCAGGTGGCACATCTGCCCACGAGTGGAACACAAAGAAGTTCGGGTCTTTGCGCATAGGGAGTATCTTGCCATTTTCGATCACTACTAACTCTGCTCCTATAGGCTCAGGAGGTTCATCTGGGTCGTCGTTCTCCATAGGAGAGGAACAGATTCTACAGACAAAGCTCGGTCTGATGATTAGCGGCGCAAGCATGTTTCCTGGGGATCATTAGTACTGTCATATATGCCGCCAAAAGGCTGAAGACAAAGTGCCAAATCATTTCTCGTCTTGACCTGCATCGGAGTAGTTCTCCTCTTTTCCACCTTCGATCTCATCGAAAAGGCTGTCCTTGAGATCATCCATAGGTCCACTGGTTTCTTGGTGGTCGGACTCAGGCATCTAAACATAACCCCTGTACTTAGGTGTTGCCTCTGTGTCAACCTTAGACACAGCCAGAAGTAAAGTTATCTTACTTCTGTACTATCCTTATAACGCTTACCGACTTACAATTTCATACCCACCAGTCGGGTATCTCTGGTAGTTTGGTGGGGTAACAACACACATTTAGGAGAGATTCGTGGCACGTATTGTCCCGGCAGAGGGGTTTGATCTCCTCAAAGACCGAGTACAAAATGCAGTCAGCGGTCTCTTCCCGATAGTAGGGAAGAAGAACACGCTAGAGCTTCACGACGTAGCTGTCAGGGACAACCTGGATAGCGGTGACTTCAGGTCTCAGAAGGAGGCCAAACTTGAGGGTAAGTCGTGGGCGGTACCGGTGGAGGCTACGGTCTCTTTGAAGGACAATGCTACGGGTAAGGTGATAGATAGGCAGAAGATCAAGCTAATGAGCTTGCCTAAGATCACTAACCGATACAGCAGCATAGTTGATGGTCAGGAGTACCAAGTAGATAACCAGTGGCGTTTGAAGCCTGGCGTATACAATATGATCAAGGCTGACGGTGCATTAGAATCGCACTTCAATGCACCAGGAGGTGGTTTCAAGATCCACTTTGACCCAGCTACTCGTGAGTTCTCTATGGGGTATGGTAACTCCAACATACCTCTCAAGCCTTTACTCCATGCTATGGGAATGCCGGAAGAGGAGGTAGAGAAGAGGTGGGGTAAGGATATTGCGGCTGCCAATCACGCAGACATGCCCAAGGCGTTGGCTAAGTTCTACAAGTCTGATACGGGCCTCAAGCCCGCGTCCATCATGACTTCAGAGGATATGCGTGCTCACTTCTGGCAAGTCATGGATAACACCAAGATGAATCCAGACGTCAACATGCTCACGTTGGGTAAGCCACACTCCAACGTGACTGGTGCTACGCTACTAGATGCTTCCGTCAAGTTGCTCAAGATTTCTCGTGGAGAGGCCAAGCCAGATCCTAGAGACGCCATCATGTTCAAGGACCTTCACTCGATGGAGGACTTTGCAGCTGAGAGAATAACTCGAGGCTCTAGAGACATCTTACGTAAGATCGGAAATACGGTAGACAAGAAGGACAAGGTCAGAGACATCATAGCTCCGGACATCTTCAATAGACATATACGGCAGCTGTTCTCCAAGAACTCTTTGTCTTCAGTACCAAGCCAGACCAATCCTCTTGAAATGATCTCTGCTCAATTCAAGACCACCATCACAGGAGATGGTGGTATCAAGAGCGAGCACACAGTCTCTGATGAAGCGAAGCTGATAGACCCGTCCCATTTGGGCTACCTGGATCCCATACACACACCAGAGGGCAAGGAGACTGGCATCACTCTACGACTGCCCATAGGTGTTACCAAGAACGGCCATGATGTCACCATCCGTATGTACAATCTACATACTGGTAAGACTGAGGACGTCAACCCAACAGTTGCCTACAGGTCTCATGTAGTCCTTCCAGACCAAGTCAAGTGGGTAGAAGGCAAACCAGTACCCATAGGACCCTCCATAAAGATCAGTGGTCTTGAGAATGAGATCTATGACGGCTCCATAAAGAGTGCGGACTATGTAATGAAGGACCCGATGCAAATGTTCTCGTTTGCATCGAACCTCATCCCTTTCATGCCAGCTGACCACCCGAACAGAAGTACAATGGCCGGTCGGCAAATGGAGCAATCAGTCTCTCTACTGCACAGAGAGGCCCCACTTGTACAGAGTTTGGCAGGTGTACATAGCTTCGATCACTTTGTTGGAGGCTTTGCTAGTCACCATACTCGTGATAGTGGCACTGTTGCTCAGATCAAATCAGATGCTGTAGTTATTAAAGGCGCAGATGGGAAGAGGCACGAAGTTCAGATTTATGATCACTTTCCGTTGAATGAGGACAAAGCCTTTCTACACTCCACACCCATAGTAAAGGTGGGAGATAAGGTAACGGCTGGGCAGACGGTGGCCGACACCAACTACACCAAGAACGGTGTGTTGGCTTTGGGTACCAATCTTCGTGTTGGGTTCATGCCATACAAGGGGTACAACTACGAAGATGGTATTGTAGTTACGGAGAGTGCCGCTAAGAAGCTCACGTCAGAGCATTTACACAGGCACTCAATCGAGAGGGATGTGGCTCACGTCCTAGATAAGCGTAAGTTCCAGGCGTACATACCCACTGGTATGAATAGAGCCCAAGCTGAGAAGCTTGATGACGAGGGGGTTATCAAGCCTGGCACGGTGGTTATGCCTGGTGACACTCTCATAGCTGCTCTACGCGCTTCAAATGAGTCAGAGAAGCGGGAGGATGTGCAGCTATCCAAACTGCACAAGTCGATTGTACGGCCATTTAAGGATGCCAGTGTTACATGGGACAACGACTACCCAGGGGTTGTGAAAGAGGTCGTTAAGACTGGTCATAATGTTGCCGTTCACGTGAAGACAGAAGAGACTCTAGAGATTGGAGACAAGATCACAGGCCGCCACGGTAACAAGGGCATCATTACTAAGATCATACCTGACCATGAGGCGCCACATACCAAAGATGGTAGGCCCATAGATGTGATCTTAAACCCATTGGGTGTTACTTGTAGAACCAACCTAGGGCAGGTGTTGGAGGTTGCTGCAGGTAAGATTGCGGAAAAGACAGGCAAGACATACTTTACCAAGAACTTCAAACCAGGCGCAGACTTACATGCCCAGGTTACACAGGATTTGGCTAAGCATGGCTTGACGGATAAGGAAACTGTCTACGATCCTAGTAACGGAAGACCTATGGGAGATGCACTAGTAGGGCCTATGCATGTCCTCAAATTGCACCACCAGGTAGAAAAGAAACTCAGTGCTCGAGCCCTGGGTTATGGGTACGCCTACGATAGGAACAAGATACCCAAAGGCGGTGGTCCACATGGCGCTCAGTCTCTAGGAGTGTTGGGTCTGTACTCTATGCTTGCTCACGGAGCTACAGCAAACCTTCGCGAGATGAATACATTGAAGAGTGATGCAGGCCAAGGAGATCAATTTTGGGCTGCTTTACAAGCAGGAGAACTGCTCCCTACCCCAAAGCCTACATTTGCGTACAACAAGTTCATCAGTCTGATCAAAGGTCTGAATGTGAATGTAGAGAAGACTGGAAACAGTCTGACGCTTTCTCCTATGACAGATAAGCAAGTCCACGAGATGAGCAACGGTGAGCTCAAAGATCCATCTAAGATGACTGTTGCTAAAACCATGCGGCCTGAGCCAGGTGGTCTATTCGATCAGAAGATTACAGGTGGTATGGAGGGGGATAAGTGGAGTCACTTCGTATTGCCAGAAGCATTCCCGAATCCAGTATTTGAGGGAGCCATAGTAAAGCTGACTGGACTCAAGACTAATCAGTATGATGGACTGATCGCAGGTACACTAGCCTATGATCCCATTACAGGTAAGTATGGTGACCCGCTGAAGATTAAGGGCGGTCTAGTGGGTGGTAAGGCTTTTGCTGCACTACTAGGAAAGATAAATGTGAAGAAGGACCTGGTTGCTGCCTTGGATAAGTTGCAGAAGCCAACACTCAAGGGGTCCTACCTAGACGACGTAAACAAACGGGTCAAGTTTTTGAAGGTGCTGGATAAGATCGGTGTCAGCCCCCGTGATGCATACATGATGCAGAGTGTGCCAGTACTTCCCCCATCCATGCGTCCTTTGCCCATCCTTCCAAACGGTACTATAAGTGAAGATGACTTGAATGGTCTGTACAAGAATCTGCATCTGACTGCATCCAGATACGCAAAAATGTCCCCGCTCATACCGGACGATGATCAGTCTAAGGTGGAGCTGAGACAAGAAGTGTATGATGGTTTGCGTGCGCTGGCGGGCATAGGCAGCTACCCACGTGGTATTCGTAGAGGCATCTTGGACTACATTGCCGGCAAGCGTGTAGATCCCAGTACTGGTGCCAAGGTGGGCCCTCCAAAGGAGGGATTCTTCCAGGAGCAATTGGTCACACGCAAACAGGATATGACTATGCGTGGAACGATTGTCCCAGAGCCCTCACTCAGCCTAGATGAGGTTGGAATACCAAAGTCTGCAGCTCTAGAACTGTACAAGCCTTTCGTGATTCGAGAACTACGAAATTTGATGGGCATCTCTCCTCTGCAGGCACAGCAGAAAATGCAAGAGGGTGGGGAGATAGTAGACCGAGCTTTAGATAGGGTCATCCTCAGTAGGCCAATACTCCTGAAGCGAGACCCCGTGCTTCACAAGTATGGTATCCAAGCATTCAAGCCCCGTATTGTCGGTGGAAAGGCTGTTCAAATCCACCCACTAGTCACCAGTGGTTTCAATGCGGACTTCGATGGAGACGCTATGGGTGCCTTCGTACCTGTAGGCTCAGAGGCCGTGGCTGAAGCACACAAGATGTTCCCCTCCAATAACCTGTTCAGTCCCGCTACTGGTAAGTTGATGTACTCCCCATCCGGAGAGAGTAGGCTGGGTTTGTATGGACTCACACGTGTAGGAGCTGTCACCAGCCATGAATTCTCTACGATTCAGGATGTGGAGGCTGCGGTCAGAAAGGGAGAGGTAAAGCTCACAGACCAAATAAAGGTTGGAGGTATACACTCTACAGTTGGCAGGTTCATGGTCGCTGGTGCATTACCAGAGGTTATGAGGGGAGAGTATCTTGGGAAGACGGACCCTCTAAATGCATCAGCTCAAGAAGAGCTGATGACACGCATCGCGAAGGAGCACAAGAACGAGTACGGACAGTCCATCAACAAGCTCAAAGATCTAGGCAACATGTGGGCCACTCAGACTGCCTTTTCAGTTGGTCTCAAAGACGTAGCTCCTATACGGGAAATTAGAGATCAAATACTAGCCAAGGCGGATGCCCGAGTAGAGAAGTTGTCAGGGCCGTCTAGAGACGCCAAAGCCATTGAGATCTATGCGAAGGCCACAGAAGAGTTAAATGCCCACTTGAGGGCCGTACCAGAAGAGGGCAACAATCTCATGTTGTTGCACAACACGGGTATGAAGGGTGGCACGGACACCGTAAGACAGACTAGAGCTGCACCTATGCTCATGGCCAATCATAAAGGGGAGATCATACCCAACCCTGTACGTAAGTCTTATGCTGAGGGCTTAGACATTGCCGGTTACTGGACAGCTACCAGTGGTGGTCGCAAGGGTGTCATTCAGAAGGTTCAGGCAGTTAGAGAGCCTGGTCATATCACTAAGCAGGTTATCAACTCTACGATGAATAACCTCATTCTAGATCATGACTGTGGTACTAACAAAGGGATCGCTCTATCCGTAGATGAGAAAGATATTCTAGATAGATTCACAGCTGCAGATGTCAGACTTGGCAACAGGATAGTAAAGTCAGGCACACTAATCACCCCAGAGTTGCGAAGTGCTCTCAGGAACAACAATGTGGGTAAGGTGGTAGTTAGATCTCCGCTGCGTTGTTTGCATGGACCTGGTCTGTGTCAGATGTGCTATGGCCTGACGGAGAATGGAACTCTACCGGAGAGGGGACTGAACGTAGGCATTCTTGCCGGTCAGGCTATAGGTGAACGTGCAACACAGCTAGCCATGAAAGCATTCCATACTGGTGGTACTGCCTCATCGAAGTCGGCACTTGTTGATCAGTTTGAACAGGTGCAAGACCTGTTGCTGTTCCCGAAGAATTTGCCAGGTTCAGCAACACTGAGCACAGTATCTGGTAAAGTAACCAAGATAGAAAAGGATACGGCTGGAGGTCACAACGTACTCATAGAGGGGGAGCGGCACTACATCCCGCTGTCTAGAGGAGTACCAGTCTATGACAAAAAGCCTTTGGTAGTTGGTACAGAGGTCAAGAAGGGCTTGCCCATCTCAGATGGTAGGGTGAACCCGCATGAGATGCTGCCTCTGACTGGAATTGAACCAGTACAGGTCATGTTGGCAGATAATCTGGATGACATGTACAAAGGTCAAGGAATTCGTAGACGTAATCATGAGGTAGTGATCAAGGCGCTCACTAACCTCACCAAGATAAAGGATGCAGGCTCTTCCACACACTTCATTCGAGGTGACTTTGCGCCCACTACATTCGTGTCCTCATTGAATAGAAGTATGGCTAAGGGAGAACGGCCTATAGTTCATGAGCCCATACTCAAGGGTGTGAATGTACTACCACTAGACATGCAGGAAGATTGGATGGCCAAGCTCAACCACGAGGGTTTGGCAGATACTGTGATCAGCGCAGCACAACAGGGATGGAGAAGCCATATACACGGCCTACATCCAATTCCTGCGGTCGTTTACGCCGCCGAGCTAGGCAAGCCACCTAAAGAACATCCGGAGTGGTACTGATCTATGGCTGCTTCCTTTAAGAACTCCGCTTCTAGAACTGGTAACAGAACAGCAAGGTTCGAGACCGGTGTAATAGCCAGCGTAAACGTCCAGAACATGACGGTGGATTGGACTGCACAGCACAGCGGAAAACAGATGGCTGGAGTACAGGTGATGTCGCCCTACCTGCACTACAACAATGGGGAGGGGTACAACTTCTGCCCGGAGGTGGGGGCAATTTGCGTGTTGTGCTGGCCCTCTGATGAGGAGTCTCCTTTTGTCATGGGCTTCATCACAGCTCCAGAAATAGTAGGGGCTGCCTCTGGAAATGTGCAACAGGAGTCGCAGGACCCGGATGTAGAGAGTCCTGATGACATGCCTTCTGCTCAGACCACCAACTCAGGTGGTACTACCACACCCAAGACTACAGACGCCAGCTATCGTGCTGGTCGTCCTGTAATGAATCCAGGCGACATATGGATACAGGGTAGGGATGAGAACTTTTTGATCTTGAAGAGGGGTGGAGTTCTTCATATAGGATCTACGAACGTATGCCAGCGTGCCTATGTCCCTATTGCCAATTACATTCGTGACTTCTGTGAGAACTACGAGCTCAACACAGCGGCCGGTTCTTTGTCTTGGCTAGTTCATCCTGTCGAGAAAGATCCTGGGGGCAATGCACCCACTGAGTTCACCCTACTGGCCAGGGAGTTTGCACAAGACAGGAATGCCTCCATCAAGGTTAGCGTAGGTTCTTTGAATTCAGAACCTAAGCCTCCTGGCGGACCTAGTGATGACAAAACATTCATAGAGGTTGTGATTGCACCCAGTAACATAGATCCAGCAAGTGGCCAGGTGTCGGGAGACCCAACTTACGTACTGAGGATATCTAAGGATGGCCACTCCTACTCCATGCAGGCTGGCAATCGTACGGTGGAGGTGAAGGGTAACGATTCCCTGACTGTTGAAGGAGACCAAACCATTCAGGTAACCGGAGACCGTTCAGTAACTGTGCAGGGTAAGGTTACTGAGACCATCACAGGTGAACATAACATCACTGGGTCGGATGCAAGTACCGAGACTTGGGCTAAGATCAAGGTAATCGATGCTCCCCTCACAAAAATAGGTGGTCCTGACGCTTCCGAGCCGGGCACTCTTGGGTTAAAGTTGTTGGAGTGGCTTGCTACCCACACACATGTGCCGTACTCTCCACCCATACAGGCGGGAACATTGCAGTCCATTCTATCCAAGAAAGTGATGCTTAAATAGATCATGCCACTAGTTGCCTCCGCAATGTCTGACGCCATCTATACTCTGCTGATAGCAAAGCCTATCGGCATGCAGCCTGTGATGACCCCTGTGCAGACACCAAAACCAGATGGGACGGTGGATGTAAAGTCAGCGGTCACGGGCATGCTACCAGTAACACTAGACCCAACTTTGGCAAGACTGATCTCAGACTCGGTAGCCACTGCAGTATGTAACCAGATACTATCCGCAGCTATAGTCACGGTTGCTGGTCCTACAGGACCACTACCTGGAAAAATCACGTGAGGAGTTCATCATGGACCTGTTTCTAGACAACGAGCCTATTCAGATCGAAAAGACTGGCATGGAGGCAGGCTTGAGCGAAGATGCCAATGACTGGCCTCAACAGATCTTAGATGAACTGTATCGACAGGTGCCCTACGCCAGTGACTATGCGCCGAAGGTCGTGCTTCGCACCATTGATGCAGACCGTAGGTATGGTCTTGGTCAGATAGAACTACTCAACAAGATGGCGATCAATCCTAGGGATGATGATACTCCCGAGGTGTTGAAGGGTAGACAAAAGGCTCTGATTCCAGTCATCATCCAGGACGGTAAGCTCAAGCCGCTGGATGTTCTGATGTACGATGGGAAGGTAGAACCCCTGACGGATGAGCGGTTGAAGAAGGCCCTGTTCCGGCCCAACCTGTTCGAGGCTATTCGTGAACGTCCTGGGGACATCTCTTTGATTGAGCAGCTGTACCCACCGCACAGGCAGTATGGCGGTGCTCGTGGTCCTATGATGGCGGACATAGGTGCTGCCGGTATGGGCAAGGAGAGTAGCGCCCAGCTACCATTCCTATTCGATGCCATTCTACCCACCATCACAGAGGAACAAGCTGCAGACGTTATCGAGAAGATGGGTGCAGACAACTCTGTTGTGTATGCACAAGTGACGAAGAACCCAGTAGTTGGTGAGTTCCTTCACAAGCTGGGTAGTGCAAGCCTGGCGGAGGCTGCTGGACCTGACTACCTGAGGAAGGTAGCTGGAGCCATCATACCCAACGTCATGCAAATTCAAAAGATCGAAGGTGGCTTTAGGATCAAGACTGCGAATTCAGAAGCACTCATTCCAGACTCTCAAGACATTCCCCGTCCAGCAGCAGTAGGTGCGCTGGGTGGAGACATGGTGTCCAGAGTAGAGGCTGATGGCACTACGACCATCACTACTCAACCTGTGGTCAAAGAGACTCTTCTTGATCTTCAGATCGAAGTGGTCAACAAATTCGGTCTCTACAAGGTGAAGACACAGGATGAGAACCGAGAGCTAGTAGGGTGGGTGTTCCCGAAGGTCATGGACTTCAGTGGCACACTTCTACCGATGGCGCTGTTTACGAATGGTAGCGAGTCGGCAATGCAAGAGAACATTGCTGGTGTGCCACTTGGTCGGCACACAGACCTTTTGGACACAGACCCAGAGGGTTTTGGCTCCTTCTACTACGCCACTCCAGAGGGTGCCATCGCATTTGTACCCGTCAACATTCATGCGACTGTTGAGACCCCAGAGGGCACTGGGTTCAAGTGTGACACTGTTACTGGTGAACAGCTGATCATAACCAAGGTGCCTGGTCTGAAGGAGGTGTCTGTGATTGAGGAAGGACACTACGGAATTCCTGAGGACTGCGGATTCCTGTCCTTCAACGAAGTAGTTGACTTGGCCTCGTCTCCGGATGAGTACACCAAGGTGGCAGAGGCTAGAGCTCTGCCGACTGCTGTCCGGGTAATAACGGACAGTGGGATCAACTTTACATTCCAGGGGGAGGCCATAGACAAGTTGGCAGGTGTCATGGAGTCCTTGTGTTTGGACAAGGATGGTGCCGTCTTCTTGGGCACGGTACTAGGGCAAGAACCGGTACAGTTTGAGAAGGACCTGGTAGGCATGCGTAAGCAGGCAAGCCAGGAGATGTGGTTCTCTGCTAGACCAGTTACGCTGTTCAAGGACTGCTTCCAGAAGGCCAAGTCAGCAGCTGCTGACTACTTGAAGAGCCTACCTAACCTACGGGCTTACCTGCTCAAGGAAGCGGCCATGCTCGAGGACCCGATATCAGTAGACAAGATACTGTCGGTAGGGTTCATCAACCCAGAGAACGTCACCATCTTTGCTAGCTACGTGCCAGAGTTCGAGGCAGTTATACGGAAGTTAGCAGAGTTACTAGTGGCTACACGTATGGGTCTCAACTCCGTGGATGAGGGTGCTCTACAACGGTCCATGGTTCATCTAGACAAGGTGGTTGCTGGTCTGAAGACACTTGGTGCCTTACCACAAGCATAGTTCTAGGGGGCTGTCGTGGACATAAACAGATCCCCAGCTGAGGTCTTTATCTGCTTCTTGATCAGTCAGCAGAAGCACTCAGTGGATACTATTATCCACGTGTTGGAAGATCACAATCTCTACTCTGTCAATCGTAGATACATAGAGAAGCTACAGGAAAAGATGCTTCCTTTTCCAGAGCCTTGGGCGCCAACGCCCAACCTGGGAACTGAGGATGAGCAATTAGCTACGAGAGAGTACCTACGTACTCACAGCATCCATGACCTGTGGTACCCCAGCGCGGGGGCTCAAGAAGCCTTCCAGATTCTAGGCAATCCAAGGCTAAGAGAAAGCACTGAACAGCTCCTGCTGTCTCCCTTGCGTATAGAGGAGACAGTCAGGAGACTGAATGAGCATCACAAAGTCAAACTGACAGTGGAAGGAGTAGAGGCGTTTGGCCACTACTTCTGGAATCGCAAGCTGCTCTCCATGGGGGAGTGGGTTGCGTACATGGATGACAAGCCTGCGGCCTATTCCCGTATCGTTACTCTGAAGGCATCACCAGACATAGCAGACATGGTTGTGCCTTGGTTGGCTGGGATGTCGGGCCCTCCTTCCAACATCAACACTGGAGCTGTAGCACGCCGTATGCGTGACGTAGCATTCCTGAAGGTGTTGGAGATAGAAAGAGAGCCAGCATCTTTAGATCATGCCAACATGATGAGTAAGTACATGTCTGTCATCAAGGCAGCTGAGGACGAGATGCGCCAGAGTGACGTGGCTCTGCGTGAGGTTCTGAATGCCTTCGAGAAGTTCCGAATGAAGAAGGACAATCACAGAGTTCCTGCTATCGAAGATGTGGCTGGTGTAAACTACAGCCAGTCTGGTAGTGGGACTGATGTGCTGTCTGAGGCCGACCGATTACTGGAGGAAGCTGATGGCTGAGAAACTAGAGATTGTACCGTTCAAAGCTGATGAGAATGAGTGTGCTGCAGTAGGTACGCTACCTACTGCCCCTTGCACTGCAGGGGCACTTGCCAGCGCCATTCCGAAGTTCAAAGAATGTACCATAGGCAAACTATTTGTGGAGTTTGGGGCTAAAGATGGCTTGTTGATCTATCACCTCTACCACACAGATCGAAAGCACATATTCGATTCTGCCACAAGTAAGTTGGATGGTGGCTGCTCTGCTGAAGATAGGCAGTCCATAGCAGAGCTGGCAAACAATGCTCTAGAGGCGACGCCTTGGTGGCCTGGTATGCAGGCATGCCTAATGGCTGCAATATCAGATCAATTCAGAGACACCCCGTCCAGTGTGAAGTACGTATCGGAAGTAGACAGCTGGTCAGTGGTAATGCCTATGGAGACCATGCCACTTGGTGTACAAAGTCCGGAGCATGTAGCTGCTTTCGTACTCAATGTAGCGCACAGGTTGGGGCAAGCAGTAGCTGGCTAAAATTGTGGGGTAATTGTTGGCCGGCTCTGCCGGCCTAGGCTTACGAGTAAAGGCCACCACAAGCAGTAACACCTGCCTACACACCCTACCAACCACGTGTTATGATTGCTAAGATCCCTTACTCGTTGTTGTTTCTATTTTTTTACCGAGTGGGTTCTGCGAAGAATGGTGTGATGGCTATCTTCCATTCCTGTCAAAGTACTTATACCCGATCTTTCGAACTATTTTTCACGAGCATTCATGGCCACAATCACACTGGCAGAGGCTGAACTTCTTAGATCTGCACACACCATTCCACTCTCATACTGTTTTGATGATCATGGAATAGTCGAACCTATCTTTGATTATGATGAGGGTGGCGAGGCTGTAGACTTTGGTATAGACGAGGAGCCTGAAGAAGTAGACCCCTCTAGTGCTCTTACCTCTACAGAGATGCTTGGTGTATCTCCATCCGACTTCGCAGAGACGGCGATTCGAGTTCCTGAAGCGGGTAGGATAGGTGACTTCTCATTTACCGGTCGTGAGTACCTGCGTAAGATATATGATACGCCTGCAAACAAAGTTCTCATGCTTTGCGGCCGGCAGGTAGAGAAATGCTGTCTCGCAGCAAGCATGATTTCTATGGAAGACGGCGGTGTAACACCCCTAGAGAAGATTTGTGTAGGAGACAAAGTAGTAGGCATGTCTCCTGATGGTGCGCATACACAAATAGGATCAGTAACTTGGAAGTCTGCAAAACTTAGAAAGACTTGCGTAAAGATCAAGACTAGACAGGGCCATACTGTGGTGGTGGCATTGACCCATCCAATGCGCACCTGGGGTGGCTGGTCAATCTCTGGTGGTCTCTCTGAGCAGGAGCATATTGCGGCAGTTCGGAGAGCTGGGGAGTTTACAAGTACTTCTACTCCGCCAGATAGAAAGGTGATCTTAGCAGCGTACATGATTGCAGAAGGGTACTTGCCCGAGCAAGATACGTGTACCTTTACTCAGGGCGAAGGGCCAGTCTTGCAGGAGTTTCTAGAGTTGGTTGCAGGTGATGACTATAGCCCCAATGAGAGAAAGCCTGGCCTGTGGAGTATTCGATTCAATGCAGAGTCTGCCGTACTAAAACTGGTGAAGGAGTGTGGTATCTGGGGAGAGTTGTCTGCAGACAAGCATGTACCAGACTTTGTGTGGGGATTAGATCAAAGACAAACAGCCCTATTCATCAATCGTTTATGGGCCGGCGATGGCCATGCAAGTTTGCAAGATTCATCGTACCACCTGGAGTACGATTCTATTTCTGAGCACTTGATCAAAGATGTGCAGCGTCTTCTATGGAAGTTTGGCATTCCTTCCAGTACACGTAGATGGAAACCCACATTGTACAAAGGTACTGACAAGTGGGCGTACAAGCTGCGGATAGAAACACAAGCTGGGGCTGTCAGATTCATAGAAGACATTGGTGCTCTTGGAAAGACAGAGGACATTCCAATCATCGACGTAGATACTAACTCCAACAGGGATGTGTACCCGGCTGGTATTGTGGAGGATATAGCTATCATACACAGGTCTAGAAACGGCTTCCGCAGCGGGCCCTACGTACCACAACCATCCCTAAGATCTGCCGGACTTAGGGAGAAACCTAAGTACTTGTTGAGTCATGACAAACTTGAACAGTATGTAGACTTCTTCAGATCAGACACAAGATTTGATCAAGATAAAACATCTGCCCTTGCTCAACACCTGAGCACGGATTTGTACTGGGATGAGATAGTGAGTATCGAAGAGGTGGGAGAGCAGGATTGTTATGACATCACTGTGGATGGTACTGACAGCTTCGTGGTAGATGGACTCATCACACACAACTCGACTACACTGGGCAACCGGCTGCTCTGCTACTCAGCCCTCACCAACAACTTCAGGTCCCTGTACGTAGCTCCTTCAGCGGAACAGGCGAAGGTCTTTTCCAATGACCGCATCAAGGATGTCATAGATGCGTCCCCCATGCTGAGGTCCTACACCTCAGCTAAGATCAACCAGGCTGTCTTCTTCAAGAAGTTTATCAACTACTCTCAGATCAGACTTCGTTATGCGTATCTAACTGCAGACCGTGTTCGTGGTATTCCTGCAGACATGGTACTGATCGACGAGCTTCAAGACGTTTTGATCGATAACATCCCAGTCATCGAGCAGTGTGCCTTCCACTCTAGCTACAAGCTATTCTTGTACTCAGGCACACCCAAGTCAGTAGATAACACCATAGAATTCTACTGGTCTGAGTTCTCCTCACAGAACGAGTGGGTAGTACCCTGTGAGCGGCATGGGTTACCCAGTGACTCGAGTACCTGGCATTGGAATGTTCTAACGGAGAAGAACATAGGGTCTACGGGGCTCATCTGTGACAAGTGTGGGGAGTCTATAACCGCACGGCATCCCATGGCACAGTGGGCTGCCATGAACCCCATGCGGGAGGACAACAAGGACAAGGTTACCTTCGAGGGATACCGCATTCCTCAGATCATGGTCCCCTGGGTAGACTGGGAAGAGGTACTAGTAGCCCAAGAGCAATACTCCCGTTCCCAGTTCATGAATGAGAAGCTTGGTAGGTCCTATGACTCCGGTGTACGACCAATCACCCGAGCTCAACTGCAGGCTGTGTGCAAGCCTGAGATCGTACTGGGTGACATAGAGTCCTTTCGTAGACTAGCGCAGGGTATGTCCATCTATGCTGGAGTGGACTGGGGTCCTGGAGAGAACGCCAGCTTCACTCACGTTTCATTTGGTGGATACTTCGGCACAGGCAACTTCTCCATCTTCTGGTGTCATCGATTTACTGGGCAAGACCTAGACCCAGAACGGCAGCTGGACCTACTCACGCAGATGTTGTCTCAGGTACACGTTAAGATCATAGGTGTAGACTACGGTGGTGGTTTCTATCAGAACGACAAGCTCATCAAGCGTTTCGGCGCCAACAAGGTAATGAAGTACCAGTACAATCCTAGGCAAAAAAAGAAGATCTATTGGGAGCCAAACCTGCGTCGCTGGATGTGCCATCGTACAGAGGTAATGAGCGATGGGTTCAATGCTCTGAAGGCAAAGAAGATAGACTTGCCCAGGTGGGAGGACTACCAGGACCCACATGGTACAGACATCCTCAACATCTTCACCGAGCACAACGAGAGACTCAGGATGAACGAGTACAAGAAGCCGCCGGGAAAGACGGATGATGCATTCCACTCTATGCTTCTGTGCTTGTTGGCATCTTGCATAGAGAGACCACGTCCAGACATCTTTGCACCTATGCAGGACAGCGGCCTTATGGAGAATTACAGCTTCTGAGGGTGCAATTGTGGCCTAAAGAGAAGCCAACTCGGTCGGAGTTAGCGAGTGGCTTCTCTACAGGTCCGCCCTTTCGAGCGCCTGTGTCCGGAATCAAACGATCTTACAGTCAAGTTCCGGCTGTAGATGCATGGCCAGGTCCATCAGATTTGTTGAGTCGAGTTCTGCCAGCTCTCTCCTGGACTCCTCAGGCAGTCTGCCAAAGTATCGGCCGTAGGCTTGCTCCAGAGTGATGGCCGGTCGGTCAGAGATCGGAGCAGGTTCGAAGTCCTCTACCAGTCCAAGACCAATGTAACCAAGCTTGTCACCAGTGCCGGACACACGTACAAACGTGTTGCATACAATCTCTTTGATCCAAACAATGTCTCCCGCTTGGAAGATCTCATTGCCTGACCCGAGCTCCACATAACGTTTGCAGCGTACACGATCTCCAGCATTCAACATGACTGTCTCCTTGTAGGGGTTAAATCTGGGGTTAGATTTCCTTGATCTAATATTCTTATACCCGACTGGGGTACCTAATTTGCAGCTAAAGAAGAACCCATATGGGTTCTTCGAAGGCGCCGCACAGGATGCCGAACGCTCCCTATGCAGTAGCCCAGTTCTTCTCTGCTGGACAGAGGGCGCATAACCCCCTGTGGCCTGCCCTGGTTTGACCCCCGAGGCTTTCGCCCGAGCCCAGAGCAGACCACGAGGAGAATCTTGTGAGGTCCTACAGCGAGGACCTGAACTTCTGAATCCAGCCACGGTCGCAGTACGATGCTGCAGTAGCTGTCATTGACACTTCAGCAGAGTCCCCTACCTCCAACCCAGTCAGCCTGCTTGCCAATTTCGCAGCAGCTTTCCTGGCAGCAAGCTTTGCCAGGCACCACTTGCCGATGCTGTAGGCACCTTCAGCGGCCGTTATGTAGAAAACTGCCTTGGCTGAACCAGCGAAGAAGTGGTACGACTTGTCACCAGCGGGGGCAAGGCGGATGTTCCTGAAATCCTGGATCATCCCTACTCCCCAGTTGCCGCCACGTTGGAAGAAGCCATGGGCTGCAAGTTCCTTGTCGCTGGGGAAGATCGCAGGCTCAGCTCCCTTGCTGTGGTGGGTGGTCTTGGTCTCTGTGCTCTCGGTCCTTTCGGTCTCTTCGGATGGGGTTTTCATGATGCTCTCCTTGTAGGGGTCGCCCAATTACAGGTCGGCCTAGTTTGTAGAAGCCAACCCAACTGGGCTAGGTCTTCTGGATCAATATACTTATACCCTACTAGAGCCCTGTTTTTGCGCCTAAAACGTGGCTTTTGACCACTTTAGGGGGTCATTTTTTGCTTTTCAGGATATGCTGGCTAAGAGGTCACCGTCTTTGATCATAACCGTGCCCCTCTTGGTAAGTGTGCCTGGATACTTCCTACACATGACTACAGCAGCATCCCGTAGGTTCTTTCTGCCTTTATCAAGTAGGGCGTATAGCTGTTGTATACGAGCACTGTCTGGGAGTTTGGGGTCCTGTCGTACCTGGGTCATCATCTTGGTACAAAGCAGGAAGAATGGCTCCCAGGTATGATCAAAAGACACTATTGGCTGTAGTCTGGTAAACTCGTACTCTGAAAGCTGTATGAAATACTCGGCCCATCGATCTATTACCTCTAGAGCCACCCCTTTTTGCACTACAGCTACCAATTGAACAGCATCTTGGTATAGCTGCAACAATGCATCATCCTTCACTGTGCGGAAGTGGGATAAATCCAGACCATTCACGCGCAGTAGGAAAGCTACCTGTTTCTCTAGACCATCCATCCTTGCATCGAGTAGTCTTGTAGAGTGTTCGGCCTCGTCTGCTTTGCTTCCCATGTCTTTGTGCTCCATGCTATCACTAGTGAAGTATGTCAGGTGCGTTGACACGCAACTAGTGCACTCCGTATCATACCTCTAAGAGGAGAAATCAATGAGCGATTCTCTACCACTGGGCCTGGCTTTACAACAGGCAGCAAAACCAGTAGACCCAGAACAGCTAGAGTTGATGGGTAAACGTGCTGCTGCCGCCTACAGCGACCGGGGTATCAAACTCTCCGATGCAGTGGTGGAAGTGGTGAAAGAGGCCATGCTATCACCAGAACAGGTGAAGAGGGTCTGCGAGTTCGCCAATACCAATGCCTACCTCTCCGAATTTGAGAAGGCCGGGGAGATGAGGAATGTCACCTTCGAAGGTGGCCCAGCTAATCCCAGTGTGGTCCTGAAAGACCTGAACGACGGAGGCAACCCTATGCTCAGCAAGGTAGGATCTAGTGACTACATCCAGCATGATACAGCTGGGCACTACAAGACGGCTGGAGTTACTGATGAAGCCCTTGCTGAGGCATTCGGCATCAAGGCTGGGGACAAGGAAAAGACTGCATCAGTACATGCAGAGGTGTCTAGAGATCATATGAGCCACTACAATCCAGTAGACGAGCTCAATGATTTGAGACTATGCCTGGAGGGAACTAGGGAGACTATGATCAGTAAGCTCTCTACTTCCGGTGTGGTCTATGATGATGTGTCCTCAGACCTCTGTAAGACCGCAGCACAAGAGCTTGAAACTGGTACACCCATGGGGGACATAGCTCGAGTGTGGGCTGGTTATGCACCTAGTGCACTGCTGTTAAAGGAGGCCACGGCTATAGTGGTCAAGCATCTACAGAGCCGTGGGCACTCGGAAGAGGAGTTGGCTAAATCGTTCAGCAAGACAGCCAGTGCCGGAACGCTACCTAACCCATCACATCCCCTGGTGGAGCAGTTTGTGGCCTTCACCAAGATAGCACACGGTCATCGTGTGCTTAAAAGGAGCATCGAAGTGCTAGACGAACAGTTGACAGCAGTTCGTTCTAAGCTGCACGAGATGATCCAATGATTACCTGGCAGTCCGCGATACCCTGGATAGTGATACTGAGTTTGATAGCCTCAGCTTTCGGCTCAGTAGTGGGCACGTATCTGGGCTTGAAGATATGTTCAAAGCATTGGCAGTGCCCACTGTATACACGTAAGCATGTGGAAGATTGGATGAAAGAACTGGGTAAGGGGCGCTCTAAGAATAGAGTTGTTCGCGAAGACCCAGAGAGTCCCCCAGAATCAGTGCCTGGAGAGGAATTCCATGCAGCCATCCCAGTACGCTAAGGTACTAGGTATCCTTCGTAGCAAGACAGCAGGTCTTGTGGGAGATGCTGCTGGCTTTGTGGGCAAAACTACAGGTCACTTGTGGAATGCTGCGAATGCAGGCGCACAGGCTACAGCCGGGCATCTAGGTAGTGTTGGAGCACCAGCAGCCTTGACGGGCCTTATCACAGCTGCTCCTACACTAGGAGCAGGATACGGGGCCTACAAGGGTGTCACTGGGGCAAAGAATAAGCTAGATGAGTGGAAGTACCAAAGACAGCTACGAGCACAGGGGTATGATCAATGAACCCAGTAGAAGAGTTTCTTCAGGATAAGTCTGCTTCTGTTGTTGGTGAGGTAGGAGAGGGCGTCGCAAAGAGGGCACCTGGGCTCTTGAGGTCCATACTAGATGGCCTACGCTCTGGAACCTCACCCCTAGAGACACATGCACAGAGGTTCGGCTACAACCTTGGTGGTAACCTACAGACTGCTGCTGTGGTAGGAACCGCCGGTCTTGCGCTAGATGCCGGCATTCGTGGTGCCAGGCAGATGATAAACCTGGGTGTGGACAAGGTCAAAAAGCCTATGGAGTACAAGGCTATGATCGAAGCCCATCCTGAGCTACAAAAGGAAGATGCTGGAAGAGTTCAAGCCTACTACAACTCCCTCAGGCACATGTCCCCACACATGGCTGCTGACCCTGTGATTGCAGGGTCATTCGTTCGTAATTTGCTTGATAGAGGCCCAGAAGGTAGCCCAGCAGTACCAATGGAAACAGCCAACATGTTGGCCGGCATCCAGAAGTCAGTATCTGGCGTACAGAAGGACAGGGGTATGTTGCCTGCTCAATCACCCGCACTGGGCATGATGTCAGGTGCGGTCAAGCAGATAGATCCCAGCTCTGGAGACAGATACGCTAAATGATCATAAAGGTCTGTCAGTATCAAGCTCACCAGCCTAGCGGTGAGCGACTCATTCAAGTCTTCCAGCCGGGGGACATGGATAAGGCTGCAGCCTTTTTCGGTATGGGTAAGACTGCAGCCCCACTCCTTCCATCCGTTAAGAGCTTGCTGGAGAACATTAAGTCCAGCCCGCGTAAGATAGTCATCCTGGTGAATGCCCTGGGAGCTGGGGAATACTGGGGCTCCAACATCAATGGAGACTACTTCCCGGAAGTTGCTCTACTTCATAAGGGTTCTGACTATGGCTACGAGACTTTCAGAACTGCTGGTTTGTTCAAACACCATGTGAACAAGGACCCATCCCGTAGCTTCGGTACCATACTGTTGTCCGTATGGAACGATATGATGAAGCGGGTAGAGTTGGTGATTGAGATAGATCGCGACAAGGCATTTGAAGTTGGCGCTGTAGATGTCTGTGACAAGATAGACCAAGGTATATTTCCAGACGTCAGCATGGGCTGCAAGGTTCCTTATGATCTGTGCTCATACTGTACAGACTGGAAACGGTACGAGACAGCCAAGGCTACTTTTGATCCGCACGTACACAAGAGCATAGCCGATGCGGTATTGGCAGTACATAAGCAGCAGCCCATCAGAGGTATATCTGTTACTCGCAATGACTATTGCGAGCACCTGCGCAAGGCTCTCAATAAGATCATGCCGAATGGGGTGAAGAACTATGCCATCAATGATTACCCCAGGTTCTTCGACATCTCAGTAGTGTTCATAGGTGCGGACAAGACGGCGAAGGTGATGGCCAAGTTAGCCTCAGTAGGAGCAGGAGAGGCAGTACCATCGTGGAGGGTGGCGGAGGATGAAGGGTACCTTCCAGATGTGGAGGAGCAGATGGAAAAGGCAGCGCACGCAGTAGAGCTGCCTGATGGAAGTGGTTTCTTTACAGGTACCGTAGATACCAAGAAGCCTATAGGTCATCTGAAGCCTAGGGCTAAGGTTGCTGAGATCAAATCTGGCGAGATAGAAAAAGACATCACTCCTTCTCAGTTCGGCGGTAAGGCTGTTTCGGCTAGACCGGACCTACCTAATGAAGTCCTGGATAGACTTGGCTCCTCTGATTTGAGTGAAGCTCTTTCTACTCCTGCGATGATGGGCATGCTTCTCAAGCCTCGGGAGTTCCAGAGAATCACCATCATACACATGGGGAACAAGCCACTAGCTGATGAGCTAGACAGGCACAGCATGGTGTTTGGGCCCACGGATGATGTAGAGAGCCCAGGGGAGATGGGTTCAGAGCATATGAGTGATGTGCTCAAGAAGATACTGTTGCCCTTTATGGAGGACAAGAGTTTCCTGGAGCCAATAGCCAAGAGAAGGATGGTCAGAATCACCATAATGGGCGGTCCAAAGGGGGAGCCAGAGGATGAAAAAATAGCATCATCAGACCGCTTCCTACTGAAGATAGCTGCGTCCTATAATGGGTACCTACAAGAGCTAGCCCACTGTTTGCATGAAATTCCCTATGCTATCAGCTCCGACACAACACTCTGGAACAAAGTCTACGGCCAGGGGCTGGGGGATATGTTCTGTAAGACAGCTTCTGAAGTTGGTCCAGTTTTGGGAGCAATGGGAGCCGCTGAGATACTTTCTGCTCTTGCTGCCTACAAGAGAAGGCAAGCAGACCAAAAGGGAGATCAAGTGGGCTTTCTGACCGACTTGGCTGCAGAGCATCCCCACATACTGGCAGCTTTGGCTGGATTGGGTATGCTACACTCAGAAGGATCTTCCCTTCCGGGTGATTTGATAGCAAGATTGACCAGGATGGGAGAGAAGATAGTAACACCTCGGTGATGTTAGGGGCCTCGTACCCCGAAGAAACAGAAACCGATCATGGAACCTAACGATCAACCGAGACACACAGGAGTTACCAAATGAGCATGGATGCACAACTAGCAGAGATCTATGGCACTGGCCAGTCGGCTAATGCTGAAGATGATCAGGTGAAGTTGGCTGCTGCTGAGCTTCTTGTTAAGCTGGCAGGGGACAACAACGTGGACCTTAGCCAGTTCAGCGATCAAGAAGTAGCTGATATGGTTGCGGAATTGCAGAAGGAAGCAGAACTTCCTCCACAGTTCCAGAAGAAGGAAGAGGGAGAAGAGAAGAAGGACGAGAAGACAGAGTCCAAGGAGACTCCAGAATCGAAAGAGTCTGCTGAATCCTCTTCGGAATCCCCAGAAGACAAGAAAGCCGAAGCTGCTGAGAAGGTGGCAGAAGCTGACTTCCTGGGCCGTGTAATGGCTCACTCGTTTGCACAAGAGTGCAAGGAGATCGAAAAGGAAGCCGGGCTCAAGGACAAGGCAGTTGGTGCTGCTAAGGGCCTTCCAGCATTCTTGAAGAACAAGGGTGTTGCTGCTGGTAAGACTGCAGTTGAAGGCGTTAAGAAGCATCCATTTGCTGCAGCTGGTGCTGGCTTTGCAGCCGGGGGTGCAGCTGGTGGAGTAGCTGGCAGAGCATCTAAGAAAGAGAAGAAGGGTGAGGCAGATCAAGCAGCCCTTGATGCTCTTGCTGAGCAGCGTGCACTAGCCATGGCTAAGGAAGCCGGCTGGGTAGATCCAGAGGGCAACCTTGTTGCTCCTCCTGCACCTGCTGCAGAAGAAACCAAGACAGCGTCCCCCCTGGACCTGGCTGTAGAGCGTAGAGCTCTCGAGATGCTGGAAGCTAGCGGCTACCCAGTGACTTGGAACGAATAACAACAACCCCAATGACCGGTATTTGCATGTCGGCGTTTTTCGAAGAGTTGACCAAGGTGGCCGGAGAAGTCCGTGCCCCTGATAGTCCTTGGACTTCCAAGACTATTGGGGCTCCACGTGCCAAACTGACCAACACTCAATTCCCGAAAGCGCCGACTGCACCCGGTCCATTGAATCTGAAGCTGGTGCAACCGGCGGCAAAGTATGGTCCGCGCCCTAACTACTCCCAACCGAATGTTGAGGTTCCAGCAGGAGCCAATCCAGACATTGGGGGCATGGCACGACAACAACCGCCACCTTTAGTTTGATCCCAGGAGGACCTGATGAAGTTTTCGCTACATAGCATGGTTGCGGCAACGGTGTCTGAAGCCGAAAGGCGCGAGAAGCTTGCAGCTTCAGATGACGAAGCCGTACACAACGGAGAGAACACAGACATTTCGGATGCAAAGAGCAAGAGCCCCGGAGCATCCAACACACCACCCAATAACCCGGCTACTGTTCCTGAAAGGAACGATGCAGAGCAGCCGAACACAAAGACCTCCTCTGCTCTGGCTCTCAAGCTGGCTAGTGCAGTTGAGTTCCTCAATGAGAATTTCTTGAAGGTGGCGGTCGGAGAGATTACTCCACCTACTCCTTCAGGTACTCCAGAGGCCAAGATAGGCCCTGGCGAGGGCACTGGTGCTACTCCTACCAACCTAGATGCACCTACACCAGGTGTACAGACTGAGGCGGTAGGGCAGGCAACAGAACAGCAACAGCCTCCAATGAAGCCAGGTACAGACCCAGCTTCACCAGGTCAGACCAACACTGGTACGGCCATGGAGACTGATATCAACAATCCCCCAGGTGGAAATGAGTCCTGGAAGGATAAGGACATTCTGAAGCAGAGTGCCGCAGAGCTTCTACAGAAGAGAGCTGCGGCAGCAAAGACAGCTGCTCCAGTAAACCAAGTAGACCGTGTACTTGGCATCATGAAGAAGCTGGCAGATGTTCCTCCTGAAGCAACTGCTTCTGAGGAAAGTGTGCCTTCTCTCCCTGGGCCTGCTGCATCCCAGAGAAAGATGATCGATAGCAACGAAGCAGCAAGAGACTACACTAAGCGTGACGCGAAGGCAGAGCCAAAAGAGCGGATGGGTGAGGTTCTTGATGAACCAGCTCAGAAGAAGTCGACGGATGCTGTCCTTCAGAACAACCTCTCCAACACATCCGAAGCTGGGGTGAAAATCTCCTCAGCTAAGGCTGCAGCGGCGAGGGCCCTACTCAGCAAGATTGCTGAGGCGGGTTGTGCTTCAGACGCATCGTCTGAAGATAAGGCGAGGGCCGAAAAGGTTCGGTCTATCGTCGAGTCCAAGCAGAAGGAAAAAGAGGGTCAGGGGCTTAGTGGGGGAACGGCATCGCCGTTCAACACAGGATCGAGTTTCTAGGAGGAACACATGGACAACAAGACTAAGATCAGTGCAGCCCAGGCCGCTCAGGTCTATGCCGAAGTGCCTGGTGTCCTTCGGAAGCTTGCTTCTGAGAAGGACCAACTCCAGGTGAAATTGGCAGAGGCGGAGAAGGAATTGGATGGTTACAGGTTGACCACCAGGATCACGAAGATTGCTCAGACAATGGAGGACAAGAAGATCAATCTTGGCCTTTCCTTGGGTGAGCGTATCTCCAAGATCAAAGAGGCACATGCCAGTGGTCGGTCGCTCGATGCAATTGAAGAGGCGATTGACATGACTGCACCAAATGGAGAGATGGCCAAGGTAGCAGGGGATGTAGGTGTGGATGGGGATAACGCACTTGAGTCGTATCTGCTTGGAGATCTAGCTCAGTAGCTAGACACCGAAGGTAACAGTAGCATCACAAGGAGACACCCAATGATCGTAAATCTAGAGATCGTATCCGATGTCCAGGACATCGGCCGCAGGGATTTCGCGGTGGCTGACAAGACACTCGTGAACCCAACAAACCCAAACTGCATCGTTGACGGAGAGTTTCTTAGTCTGAATATGGACTATCAGCTCGTTCGTTCTGTCAACGGCGTTCTTGGTTTCGCAACTTTTGCGGAAAGAGGACGTTTCGATGTGCAGGCAATCGGAAAGCTGACGGTTTTGTACTACAAGCCGTACGAAGCTGACACCCGCGTGTTCACAGCTGCTGGTCTTGCCCTTGGTGGACCACTGACCATCTCGGGTGCAGTTGTCACATCTGATGGTGTGACAAGGTCAGGTCTGATTGCATCTGGCGGCGGAATCGTACTCGGGTACGTGACTCGCCTCCCAGCAAACAATGGTGGTCGGCTAAGGTTCCTCAAGACCCTTGGCTAATTGGGTTTGATTAACAGGCTCTAACAAGAGGTAAATCAACATGAGCGTTCCTTCCAGAATCCTAAATGATCTCTTCACCCAGAAGCTGGATAGCAGCGAGGGCAAAGAGAAGATCGCAGAGTACGCTGGTACGTACATTCGTGACCGTTTGCGCGAAGTTTCCTTTGCGAGGAAGATCATTCCCCCGCAACAGGTGACCAGGGCAGACTGCCAGAGGTCCGTCAACCACGACACACTGGTGAAGATCATCGACATCGAGCCAAAGAGCAAGGCAATGTCTTTGACCTTCCGTGGTCAACCCACTGCACGTTTCGTACGTGCACCCCGTGCTGAAGTAGCCTTCTTCACCATCTCCTCGGAGAAGTTCGAGAAGACGGAGCAGGAACTTCTGGCATACGAAATGCCCATCACCAAGGTCATCGAAGACAACTCGGTGAAGGACATCCAAGAGATCGAAGACCGTGAGTTCTGCATCCACATCGAGGCTGCAGTACAGGCTCTCCAGGCAGAGGCCAATGGTAATCACACCACAACGCTGAACTGGTCCACAGTTCAGGCTGGCACGGTAGCTGAGTTCTCCGTACGCAAGGGTGAACTTGCTCGTCACGCAACCAGTTCCACATCAGCATCCCTACCTGTTCAGAAGACAGACTTCGTGAACATGTTCAAGATGCTGTCTGGAAACCGTCTGCGTGGTGAGATGGTTCTGATGACCGAAGTTGACTGGGATGACATCCTTCAGTGGACTGCGGAAGACGTTGGTAACAAGATCGTATCCGAGACCACGGTCGAGGGATACAAGTACAACCTGCTCTTGGGCAGGGCATACTGCCGCACGGTCAAGACCGACATCCTCCGTCCAGGCAACCTGTACTTGTTCACGAAGCCGGACTTCTTTGGGAAGTTCTTCATCCTGAACAACACCAAGTTCTACATCGACAAGATCGCGAACTTGATCACCTGGCAGTCTTGGGAAGACATCGCAGTATCTGTCATCAACGTCGCTGCTGTTCGTAAGCTGGAGCTCTACTCCGCTGATGCAACGGTCAATAATGCTGACAGCTTGCTGTCGAATCTGATCCCGAAAGCAGAAGAAGACCTGGGTGCTGAGAACAACAGGGTCGACGAGGGACTCGTGTTCCCACAGCTGGAGATCTTCTAACTCCTGCGTAGGGCCTTCGTAGTTCGGTCCAACGGGGGCTTGGCTTTCATGGGCCAGCCCCCGTTGTCTTATCTAACCTATTTAGATCAATTTGACACAACGCAATTAGACGCAGTCTAATTGCACCGCATCACAGATTTAGGAGAGAGATCAAATGGCTGAAGAGAAGATGTTTACGATTCACAACATGTGCCGTGCCCAGAGCTCCAGGGCTCAGAGGGCAGTGTCAGTTACTTCCCACAAGGCGTCACTGTGGGTAGATGGTAGAAAGGTTTTGCCGAAGAGACCTATCAAGATCTCTGTAGAGACTTTCAGTAAACTAGAGTCTGAGATCTTAAAGAAGCTGCGTGAAGGTCGCCTTGCCATCACTACGCCGGAACAGTACTACATAGACTCGAGACCGGATGGTAGAATTTACGTAGTTCGTCCAGGCCATCAGATCGTAGAGGAGAAGGCAATAACCGAGGATTCTTTAAGGCTCCTGTTCGAGAAGCCTGCAGCTCCTGATTGGCATGACTTGCCTGTTCCCTTGAAGGATTGGGTAGGGCCTGGCCCAACTGATGATGCTCCTCTGGGAACTGATCAAGGTGCACCTCTGGGTGAGGCTGCGGGTCCTGAAGGTCCAGTAGGCATGACTGGAACTGACTGTGGTGAGCAATCTCTAGGCCCACAAGGTCTTCCTGGTGTTGTTCCAATCGCAGATGAAGTACCTCCTGTAGTTGATGGTGTGACGGTAGAGGTGAAGCCGGAAGAGTCGGCCCCAACTGCTGCCGCTTCTGAAGAAGTGACTGCAGAACTTCCAGACCCAAACACAGTACTGACTCTCGATACTCCTACCTCGACGCCGGTAGAAGAGCAATCAGTGAAGAGTAAGAAGCGGCGTCGTTAGGAGGATCTAGTGAAAGTCTTCAACAATACCGATAGAGCCCTTCCAGTAGACAGATGGACCATCTTCCCTAAGTCTACTAGGTGCGTGAATAATCAAGGTAAGGTCTTAGAGGAGCTTCCAGACGGTGTAGGGTATGGTTCAGTCATCAGGAGACTAGAAGCACAGGGAGTAGTTGTGCTTCCTAGCTTCGGCAAGGCGAAAAATGCTACACCTAGCAAGGAATCGGCAAGGGTTGCGCCATCAGCGTCTCCCACGTCTAGACGTGGGAAAGCCAAAAACTGAAGAGCCAAAGAAGACACCCAAGAAACGGAAGAAAGGTAAATCCTGATGGCTCAGGAACTACAAGGTCTGGATGGAGTTGCCGGGGTAAGCCCCATCTTCAATGCCTTCATCCAGACTGTACGCTTCTTCATGAGGGACCACCCTCAGTTGAATCGTTTGATCAAAGGTCAAGAGCACTCAGACCGTATGATTGCTTGGGCCATCATGGACTTCCTGTCTGACTTCGCTGGTACCCCGCCAGACCTGGGGTACCACTCTCTTGAAGAGCTATTCCGTATGCACTTTCAGTCCTTCGCTCTCCGTGGAACTGCTGTAGCACTCATGCAGTCTGTAGGTATCCTACAGACCAGAAACTTCTTGCAGTTCTCTGATGGCGGAATAAGTGTGGCGGTAAGTGACAAAGCTCCAATGTGGATGCAATGGATCAGAGACTTCCAGACTAAGTACGAACAAGAGAAGATACAACGTAAAGTCGCCATGAACATCAAACAGGTCATGGGCGTCTTCTCTGGTGTCCATACCGAGTACTTCTTTGTGAACGGATGGTACGGGGTGTATTGACAGTGTATGGCGTACACCTGCTTTGAAATAGGAGACAGAACAACATGTACACTTACCACACATTCAGCAGCCCAGCTGAGTTGATCGATTTTTTGAATGGGGCTATTGTAGGACTCCCTCTTCCGTCGCTTGTATTTGGTCTACATGGCTTGACCCTTGTTGTGAATGATGGTTTGGCAGACAGGACAGTTACGTTCTCGGACCCCTCAGGTTTTGGTCTGTCTCCATTCGTTATATTGACTCAGGTTCAAGTAGTGCATGCCAACTTGGCCAATGTGAAGTTGCGGAGTTATGGTCTATCTCCACAGAACTGGCAGCTAGTGTTAGATGCACAGGGGTATGCAGTCAAGGCCGGGACGGCAAATGTGGTTTTGGGATGGCCTGCTGGTGCTACTACGGTCAATCAGATCAGCAGTACTGACATCATACATGTAACTACATCTATAGCTAGCGGACCAAAGTACGCAGTCATAATCAACTCAGATCAAGTGACGGCAGAAGAGATAGTAGCCGCATTCCCAGTAGGTTGGGATATGCATACTGCTGGCAGGACACCTTGGTACCGCGTAAGTCACAAGAATATATCAATACAGATCAAATGGCCTGGCACTGGTAGTCCTTCTGGTGCTTTTGCTGTAGAAGTGACTGACAACCCCACAGATGTTACAGGCGATGCCATTCCGGGTGAGTACTTTGACGGAATAGATGATGCTCAACCTGCTGGCAGTGCAGGTGAGATCTTTGTGGATGATATAGAAACGGATGCTCTGTACATCGCTGGTACATATACTCCAGCGCCGGGTGGTAGCGGAGTTGGGGCAGTTCCAACTATGTTATTTGTGTTCAAGGAGTAAAGCTATGGCCTATGTAACAGAGGGACATTCAGGATCAAGTGGACCCGCAGGACCATCAGGGCCATCTGGACCAGCAGGAGCACAAGGGCCATCAGGAGTACAGGGACCGTCAGGAGTGTCTGGACCTTCGGGACCGTCTGTATCAGGACCGTCAGGACCAGCAGGAGCACAAGGACCGTCAGGAGTGTCTGGACCTTCGGGACCGTCTGTATCAGGACCGTCAGGACCAGCAGGAGCACAAGGACCGTCAGGACCAGCAGGAGCATCCTCAACTGAGGCATTGGTACAGGGGCCCAATTTGGGGAATGCCGATGTAACATTTCATCCCGGTATAGACTGTGCCAGTCTATACGAGATACCTGCTGGCACTATGACGGGACCTCACAATTACAAAGCAGGTAATGATGGTACTATACCAAACAACTTAGATGTATTTATCGTGTGTCGCGATCTGAGTACGAATGTCCCTACCATACTAAATGGTGGGGAAGGACTAGGGGTGTTATCAGCTTTTCCGGGCACTAGACCAAGTCCTATGGGTATGTGGATACACTGGGATGGGACCAATTGGTACTGTGATAGTATTGTATGGATTAAGCCATGATGCCCTTTCCAGGAGGCAAGCGGTTCACTACAATACCTGGACTAGTCTTGGACATCAATGCCGATGTCGGCGTGAGCCAGTCGGGAGGCTTCATAACGGGGGTAGCAGACCAAAGCTCGATGGGAAACAACGTGGTGCCTTTTGTCAATGGGGGCCACCAGGCCCCAATCTTGACACCAAATGCACTGAACGGCAGGGATGCAATAGTCTTCTCGGGAGGTGCGAGCCTGGGAAACACAGGCTCAACTACTATCTCCTGCCTCGGCCCCCTGCACCTGTTTGCTGTGGTGAAGGCGATGGCAGCCTCAGGAGATATATGGGCAAATGGAGGAGTACTATTCTTTGCTCCATACGCTACAGCGAGTGTCTACGGATTTGGGCTGCAGTGGGGGTACTCGGGAACCTACACAAACAACTATGGATACAACCAACAATCCGGAGGCAACTCTGATTGGTTCCAGCATGACCAAACGTACACTCTTCCCCATGTGGTGGAAGTGCATATTCCGTATGGAGTAAACGAAAAGCCGCTTGTCAAGGTTGACGGCACACTTCAACCATTCACTGCTAACATAGCCAGCAATTCCTCTACCGGCAGCGGATTCACGATAGGTGGTTACGGACTGGGACTTTCTACTGGATGGGATTACACGGGGGCCCTGCGGAGATTTATGGCTTATAACAGGGAACTTTCCGACTACGAGGCAAGTGCTGTCAGACATATGCTAGGACTCCGGAATGGAATCTCAGTGGCATAGATTGTAGGTGCACACGTGATGTATCCACGTACTGAACGTCCGTGTTAATATCTATTTCTAAGGAGCTCCAATGAGCGAAGAAACTCTATACAACCTGTTGGCCCCATCCCAGAGCATCCCTTGGGATAAGGCTGCCGAGCACTTCATGATCATGAAGCTGGCTTCTGGTGGTCTACTGACCGAAGAGGTGGACTTGTTGAAGGTGGCTGCTGATATGTCTGTCAGCCAGGAAGACTTCGACAAGGCCATGCAGGCTGGAACTCTTTCCGGCATTCGAAATACTGCTGCTCAAGATATTGCTCAGCATGCAAAGCAGAGGCGTTCACGTGGTGAACGGATCGGAAAGGGAGTAGGCACTGCTGCTGGTATCGGTGCTGGTCTTCTTGCTTCCCGTGGTGGGCACAGCATAGGTGAGAAGGCGTTCAGGACAGCTGTGGGTGCTGCTCTAGGGAATGTGGCGGGGAAGACAGTGGGTCAGGAGATTGATACACACAGGTCTGCCAAGCACGGAGAGATCGAAAAGGGTGGTTCAGTAAAAGAGGCTGCCAATGTGGCTGCTCTAGGCCAGAAGCTTATGGGTATCGGTTCACGTATCGGAACTGGCGCTATGGAACTGGCTGCTAAACATCCCAAGATGGTTGCACCAGCTATCGGTGCTGGTGTGGGTGCTCTCGCAGGAGGTGCTGGTGCTCAACCGGGAAATAGAATCGGTGGAGCCCTTACAGGAGCTGCAGTAGGTGGTGGGGCAATGGCAATTGGTCAGTCTCTACGTAACTCTGGCGCTCTCAAGGGTCTGATGACCCCCAAGGTAGCAGCAGCTGTAGCTAAGATCAAACTGGCGTGGAGCCTTCGTAACTTCTTCCGTGCTGCTCAGGGCGCGATGCCACCAGAAGACATTGGTGATGCAGCGGCATCAGGTGCTATGCAGGAAGGGCCCACTGGAGCACTCAATGAGGTCATAGGTCAGGCTGGAGGTATGGCTGGACATGCACTAGGTGAACGCATCCATATGCCCGGTATAGGAGCTATGGTCGGTAACCTTGGTGCCAAAGCAGGTGCTGAACAGCTTACAGAGCCTAAGATTGCTGCAGCCAAAGATGTGATGAAGTCCGCTATCAAGCGCCTGCATGCTATGCACAAGAAGGCGGAGCAGGGTAGAGATGGTCTGTCTACTAACGATGATGATGTGGACGCCGGCCAAGGGGAAAGGTCTGCTAATCCATTCCCAGCAGAAGCTCGTGATGGGAATGATGCTGCTCCAGAAACCGACCCAGTAGTACAGGTGCCCCAAGACTTGAAGCCCAGCCCCATGGATGAGGTTATGGAATTGATCCAGAGAGGAAATGAGGCTGACTTCCATCAGACTCGCGCTGATGAGGCTACTCGAGCCCTTGATGCTGCTGAAGAACGGGCTTCTATGCTTGAGGGTCAGCTACAACAGCTTATTCAAGAGCTGGATGCCGCAAAGTCGGAAGGTATGGGGCAGGCTCAGATGTCTGGTGAACAAGCTGCCTCCTCAGCTCAAGAAGCTATGATGGCGAGAAATGAGTCACTTGCTGCTCAGCAACAAGCTCTTGCTCTTCGCCAGGCCATCACATCCTATCGACAAGGTTTGATGGATATGTTGGCCCAAGACCCTACGGCTGCTGTTGGACCACCTCCAGTTCCGGTGGCTCCTCTCCCTGGCCAAGACCCCAACGCGGGCGCAGCAGGCCCCCCAGGAGCAGCCCAACCAGGTGGGATGGCTCCTACTACAGAAGCACAGGCTGCACCACCTCCTGAAGCGGCTGGAAGCCCTTCAGGAGGCCCGTCAGCGGCTCCTGATGCAGGAGCCGGAGCCGGAGGACCACCAGCACCAGGGGGTGCTGCAGGTGGAGGCAGTGGGGGCCCTGTGAATATTCATATTCAGCAGCCCAAGGCATCAGCGCCAAAGGCAGCTAAGCCACCGTCTGCCGGTAGCAAGGAGTAGATTCCTTGACTGCCGGGCAGATCAAAGCCGCAGCATTCGTGGATGAGTTAAGCAAAGAGTCAGCCTCTTTGCTATCTCGCATTGGGCAATGGACTGGCCGCAATCCTAAATCTACTGGCGCTGCTATTACAGGTGGTCTTGGCGCTTATGGCTTTGCTAAGCATGGCCCGTGGGGAGCAGGTGGAAGATCTAAAGGAGAGGCAAAGGCGTATCAGTCTGTTCAGAAGTTAGAGGACCAAGATCAACAGGACCCACAAGTTCAAGAAGAGTTGAGAAGGGCTTTAACTAATCAGAGAAAAGCTGCTCGTGGAGCAGAAGGAGCTGGAGGTTGGTTAGGTGCAGCTGGTCTTGGAGGTGCTGCAATACATGCCAGTCGTAGGTTGTTTGATAGTCCTATGATCAAGGACGATATGGGTACAGTTACAACTTATGGGGATCTTAAAGCGCTGCACTCAGATCTAACGAACCAACTGGGTTATGATATACCCGTTTCTGCTTTGCCGGAAGGGCAGTTTGAGGATGCTCTGAGTATTCCGAAGGGCGGTTTCCTACCCAAGTTCCTGAGGAAGTGGGAAGCAGGAAAACACGTGCCTGCATTCGCTGCACGCAATATGAGTGATCTCAAATGGCACTTAGATCAGTTGAAAGTTGAAGACCCAGAGCTGTACGAAGAATTCATGCATAATAACCCCATCGATATCGGTGCGTCTAACTTGGCTGCGTCTAAGAAGGATGCTCTACAAGCTCTGGAAACTGGGCATGTTATGGCTCCCATGAAAGCTGGCCCGCACTTTACTGCTCACGAGTTTGGTCATGCGATGTTTGGCAATTCCACTCTTGGTAAGCTGACCCATATGGCACGTACGCCAACCGCCTATGCGGGCGGCCTTGCTGCTTTGACTGCTGCTACTGCGACAGACCCCGATAGTACTGCCTCCAAGCTCTCTCCACTGATGGCTGCTGCTGGTGTAGCACCCATTTTGGGAGAAGAAGCTATGGCCTCGATCAACGCTATCAAAGCCATGAAACGTACTGGCTTTTCTCCTCAGCAGCTGAGTATGGGTAAAAAGCAATTGGGCAGAGCTTTTGGTACTTATGCTCTAGGACTGGGTTTGCCATCCATAGCTGCTCCGTACATCATTAGGAAGGTTAAGCAGTACAACCAAGGCCGACGGGAAAGACAGGGAATAGAAAGCCCCGGTCAGCTACAACAAAGAATCAACAGCCTACCACAAGCTACAGGAGATTGATCAAATGGACTCATTCTTGAGTGACCTATACAGAGAGCGCATGGAAAAGAGAGCCGGTGTGGAACTGATGGAGCTTTTTGACTCTATCCCCATAGAGCAGTTGGAACGGTTCCTCGGTCTTACCAAGGTGGCTGTGGAAGGGCCTACAACACCTGAGTTACCTGATGGCGGGCCGGTGAAGAAGTACTTGGATGTTGCGGAAAAAGCACCAGCCAAGAAGACTACACCTCCAGAACTTCCTACCGCAGCCTCACCTACAGCAAAGACTGCAGGAGTTGTCAAAGACTTGTTGTCTGCAGCGGCCAATAGGGTACAGAAGAGTGCTACTCCCGCTATTGATAAGATGGTTGATCAACAGATAAACAGGAAGATCAAAGACCTCGGTCCCAAAGCCATGCTGGCTGGGGGTGGTCTGTTGGGTGGGGGCATAGCAACGGGTGGGGTGGGTGGCTATGTAGCAGGGAAGCACTCTGGGGAAAAGAGAGCAGAGCTTTTGATTACAGCTCTTAGAGCAGTCAAGGATGCTCCTGAGTATGTGAAGCATGCAGCGGCCAAGTATGTGGGGGAGAGACTCTAATGATTTCCGTGCCTGCATTCTTCGATGAGCTTGAGAAGATTGCTATACAAGTAGGCACCATAGAGAAGGGACTAGATGCTACCTTGGGCCACATCAAGCAGCTTAGGGGGTCGCAGGAGGTCAGTGGTAAGCTTTTCGAAAGACGGGTGAGACAGAAGTACAAGCTTATGGATGCTCTCCATAGTAAGACGAATCCAGGGGCTGGCTTGCATGAGTCTTGGGCACAGTAGATGGCACAGAACCTCACATTCATGAACACCAAAGTCCGGAGCTTCTCTTTGGACTTTTTGGAAGTCCTTTGGGAGATCAAGGAGACCGAACTTGATCCTATGGACTTCTTGTTCTATGTCCTTCGCTCTGAATCTCCTATGGGCCCGTTCGATGTTATCGCTGGCCCGTTCGATGATCATTATCGATTTGTAGACAACAAGGTCAACCTGCTGCACCGTTGGAGGCAGATATACTACAAGATCAGAAGCGTGCAGAAGGTAGATAGCTCCAATGTGGCGGAGTCCGAAGCTTTTACCTTCGCAAATGATCCCGACCTCATCGCTGAAGAGATTCAAAGACTAGAGCGACTGCTGTGGAATGAATTGGCTGGCACTAAGTGTTACGTCTTCCCTGTGCGTACCTTTGGTAAGAGATGCCAGAATTGCTACGACGGCCCGGAGAAGGGTAAGGGCTTTACAGGTCAAAGGAGAAGGTCCCACTGCGTGACTTGCTACGATACTAGCTTCGTGCGTGGCTATTACTCACCTATCGAAATCTATATCCAGATTGATCCATCTGCTGTTTCTGTGCAGAACTTGCCCGTCACAGAACGCGGTCAGAAGGATACCACCGCTAGGATGCCCAACTTCCCCATCATGAAGCCCAGGGACATCATAGTGGAGATGACTAACAAACGGTGGAGGGTAGTGAAGGTAACACCGACAGAAAGATTGAGGTCAATCGTACACCAGGAGTTAGTTCTGCACGAGATTATCAGAGGCGATGTGGAGTACGAGCTTCCCATCAGGATAGATAACCTGAGAGACTTTGAGCCTAGCCCTATTCGAAATTTCCTGAATCCGCAGGACCTACAGGCATTTGAGACTCAGGCCATCCATGACATCTTTGCTGTCTACGGACCATTCCCATGATCTATAGCTCATTCTTTGACGAACTAGCTAAAATTGGAGAAGCCTCAGCCAATCAGGCTCCTAGTGAGGTTCCTGGGGAGGGTCCAGGTGGTCCATTTGTAACTAAGGACAGACTGAAGAGGTTGGCATATGCCGCTCTAGTGGGAGCTGCTGGTGCTGGTATAGGTACGGCAGCAGGCTATGCAACCAGGGATTACCTGCACAAGCATCACCCAGGTGCTGTAGCCAAGTATGCTCCAATGGCTCTGCCTTTGTTGGGTGGGGCAGTTGGCATACTTCAAGGTATGCATCGGCCACACGTTGATAAGTACATTCGGTACGGTAAAGATGAGTAACGCTCAAGATCCTAGTAGCCGTGTCTTTGCCGCCTCGGAGCTTACGTCTTCGTGGGGGAATGACCCATTAAACTACCTGGTCAGGGTGTTCGTGGCCTTCCTGCAAACCATCTGGGAGACAGCCCCAAAAGGAAGCTTCCATTGGACCCCCCTTTCGGAGGAAACTGAACTAGTCATAACCGAAGAGAATCCTGTGCACGTGGAAACGATGGAAAAACGCCCAGCCATAGCAGTTACCCTTGGACCTACACGGTTCAATGGTAGCTCGTTGGACGATCTTGTAATGCGAGATGCCAGGAATGCTGCGGAGAAGCATACAGACCTGCTGCCTACCAACGTCACCATCAACTGCTTGTCTAGGGTACCATCTGAAGCTCGATTTCTGGCTTGGCAGAACGCTCGTATGATCTGGAGTCTTCGTAAGTTATTCATCGCAGAAAAGGGTATCCAGGAGTGCGGTCGTAAAAATGAGGTAGGATCAGTCACCCCAGCTGGAGCTCTAGTGCTAGGAGATACAGAGGCGGAGTGGACAGTGTGTCCAGTAACCGTGCCTGTGTACTTGCAATACACAGATTTAGTCACACCATTGAAGAGCGAATTCAATGGGCATCCAATTCACACTCTCGAGCACATCACAACCAGTTTTCGTACAAGAACGAGTGCGATTAGATCTAGCATGAATCTACCAGAAGCATACAACCGAGTACCTGTGATGGTAGACCGTGGACTAGATACAATGAGAGGTGGACCACGACCACCTCTTAGAGGACAAATAATTCAGGAACGTAAGATCTAAGCCCAAGGAGATCATTATGGCTAGTGAACAGCTGCTTCAACCTGGCGTTACCGTCATTCAAGAGTTTCGTACTGTCAGCCCAACCATAGTGACCCCTACACTGGTTCCGTGTGCCATCGCCCCCGGATTCCAGGTAGTGCCAGCCATGGTTCTCAATGCTGCTGGCAATGATGTATTGAACTCACAAGCTGTTGTCTCTGTACCTGCAATCTTGGTAGCCGCTCTTCCGGCACCGTACACGGGTATGGACAATCTAGAGCTGAATGTGAGCATCAACAACGGACCAACTCAATCGTTCACATTCACTGCTCCTGCAGGTGCAAACCTGGACGCGGGGCAGGTGGCAGATCAAATTGAGTCCCAGTCTCCACAAGGCTTTGGCGCTTACGTGGTGGACGTCAATGGTACGTACTTCTTGCAGCTGCGTACCACCGCTACTGGTGGTGGCCAGAGCCTAAAGGTGTTGAGTGGCTCTGCAAATGCCGCTCTTGGCTTTGCGAATGACTACCAGGCATCCGGGGTCACCAACTACGACCAGACTAAGCTGCGCCTGGAGCAGCTGAACTTCCCTGATCCTCGTGGCATTATCGACGAACTGGTTGTGGATGATGCTTCTATCAGAGCTTTCGTGAACACCGGTAAGACCTTGCTGGAGTTCCTCCGTACTCAGAGCTTCCTGCGAAACAAGAGGGACACCGTTTACACCTCTTTGGCAGATGTCTCTTCAATCCCAGTCACTGTATCGGGTCTTCAGTTTTCCTTCCAGCAAGGACAACAGGGCTCTGTGGAGCTGTACACATTCACTACTAACCCAACTACGGTGTCTGCCGTAGCTGCAGCTATGCAGGCCCTGCTGCCTGTAGGTTCTCAAGCACACATCACTGCGGTAGGAAACAAAGTTCAGATCGAAAGCGGTGCTGGTTACATCAAGATCGTAGCAGTTCCAACATCTGCAAACAGCGCTCACACCTTCTTGCACTTCGAAGATGGTGACGAAGCTTGGACACTCACAGTTGCAGATGATGGTGATGGAGATGCGACCAGTCCTCTTATAGTGGTTGGACAGGAAGTCTTTTCAGCACCTGCCGGCCATGCCGGTATTACTGGCTCTGTAGACATCAATACAGAGCTGGCCATCCACAACAAGAGCTTCCAGGTAGGGCTTGACGGTGGGCCGGAGCAGACTCTGGCCTTTGATGCTGGTCCTATCGTAGGGACGGTTGATCTAGCTATCACTGATCTGAATGGTCTTTCCATTCACTTCACCGTGAATGGATCTAACAAGACAGCCACACTTACTACACCGGCCAATATCGGTGATGTGGTATCCCAGATCAACGTACAGGCTGGGGCTGTAGTTTGCTACAAGTCTCTAAGTGATGGTGTTCCAAGTGATACGGGTACTAGACTTGCATTCCAGGTGGGTGGTGGGGTTGTAGCACCTGGTGGTGTAATCTCACTGACCTATGCTGGAGCAAGTGATGACGTACTTTTCGATGGTTTGGGCTTTGCTTCCTATGTCACCACACCCAATGCCTCGGTGGTTTACCAGACCATCAGTCTTGCTGAGATCGTAGCACTGCTCAATGCAACTATGGGTGCTGGCTTTGCTGCCTTCAACCTATCGAATGATTTGGTGCTGTCATCCTCAATCTATGGGACAGAGTCCGAGGTACGCATTGGTCGTGGTTCTGCAAACACAGATTTAGGCTTCACGAATGACTTTGTGGCGAATGGTAACCCATTCCCACCAAAGGCCGGAGATCAAGTCTACGCCGATGGTGTGTTCATTGGTAATGTCTCCTCTGTGGCACCAAGTGGTTACTCGACACGACTCAAGCTGGACAGAGAACTCTCATTGGGGTTCACTGCCCAGGCCATGTACATCGAGGCTATGAATATCCCAGCAACCTTGCCGGCCGATAGACCAACACCAGACTTGGTCATCGATCCCTCAGGTGCTGTTCTTATCAAGATGGAGGTCTTGCGGGATACTGAAGGATTCCCACTTACCAACGCAAGTGGAGCCTTGGTGGTCGCCTACAACGCTCTTCGTTTGGACGTTACACCACAAGCAAAGAGACCATCTCTGCTTACCTTCAGTGATATTTCTGTGCTGGAAGATGCACTGGACCCACTGACCCTGGATAACCCACTTGGCCTCATGTTCTACTTCATGATGACCAATGCTCCTGGTATCTCGGTTACTGGTATCGGTGTCAGTGCTGTAGGTGCCAATGATCCTGATGGTACCCCAGAAGCCTACACAGAAGCATTCAGCTTCTTGGAGGCCCAAGAGGTCTATGCTCTAGCTCCTGCTTCTCAGAATCCACTGGTGCACCAGTCTGGTATGGCTCACGTGCTTGCTATGTCAGAGCCTGATGCTGGCGGGGAAAGAGTGCTTCTGATTAACCCCAAGATGCCAAGTGAAGACTTGCCTGCCTTGGTGACAAGTGGTGAAGGAGATACCCTGGCAACAGCTCCTTCCGGGCACTGGTTCGATACCAAGATAGCAGCCTTGAATGCGGATGTTCTGGCACAACAGATCAACCCAACTGGTACCATTCCAGCAAGTGTGGGTCTGTACCTGCAACTAGCAACTAGTGCTCAGCACTACAACATTGCTCAGATCTCAGGAACCCGTGTGTTGATCAGGGATGCCTTTGCTCCTGGGGAAAATGATGATGGGTTCTACTCACAGAACTCTCCCCCATTTTCGGAGGAGTTGATTGGAGTCGGATTCACCGTCTATGTTCGTGGAACACCACTGCTGACCACAACTGGGCTGCCGGACTTCGATAGGATTGCAGCCGCTTACCAGAAGCTGGGTCAGACCTACGGCAATCGTCGTGTGGTTATGACGGCCCCTGAGAAGACTGCATCCATCTTGGATGGCGTGGAGATAGAGATTCCTGGTTACTACATCAATGCGGCAATCGCCGGAATGGTGGGACAGTTGCCTCCGCAACAGGGCTTCACCAACTACCCAATCGCGGGATTCACAAGAGTCCTGGGTTCGAATGATGTCTTCAGCCGCTCTCAGATGAACGTAGGCGCGGCTGGAGGTACCTACTGGGTGGTACAAGAAACAGCAGGTGCTCCACTCACAACCAGAATGCAGGTCACAACCGACCTGACAAGCATCGAGACTCGTGAGTTCTCTATCACAAGAATCGTGGACTTCGTAGCAAAGTTCATGCGGGTTGGACTTAGGAACTTCATTGGTCGCTTCAACATCACTCAGCCATTCCTGGATACCCTCTCCACCGTGGTCCAAGGACAACTTGGATTCCTACGTGAGGCAGGTATCTTGGTGGGCGGAGATTTGAACAACGTGGTGCAGGACTCAAGTGCTCCTGATAGCGTGTTGATCGATGTCACTCTGGATGTTCCGTATCCCTGCAACTACATCCGACTGACGCTTGTGATTTAGTTAGTGTGAACTGATCCTTTCACATCACAAAACAGTATCAACTACTAACAGGAGTCAATTATGAGCTCTTCATTCTCCGACTGGTCGCCTTACGAGAAGTTCGTCCAAGATGGCATGGTGGACGGGAAGTTCCTGAATGCAGGATTCACCCTTCTTTGTGCCGGCCCACCTAGATTGGCAGCTTTGGGTGGTGGTAGCACCGCTACTGGTACAGCTGCGCTAGGTACAGCACTAACTACTGGTAGTGGGGCTGCCGCAGATCAATTGGTCTACCCAATTGGTGTCATCCAGAACGTCAACCTGTCTCATAACCGACAGTTCAACCGGGTGTTCGAAGTGGGTTCCGAGAGATCTTACTTCATCTCCGGTCGTACTATCGGTCAGCTTGCTATCAGCCGCATCCTGTACCATGGGCCTAGCTTGCTGCGCGTACTGATGGCCTACTACTCGGATAAGATTGGATCAACCACTCTTCCAGCCTTGTTCCCTAATGCAGGTGTAGAGGCCCTGGCAAACCCACACGATGTCATCATACCACCTGGGTATGACTACCTGTTCTTGAACCTGGCTTCGGACTTGTTCAACCAGCCTATGGGTCTGCTCATGTACGTACGTGACTCTGATCAAAAGACCTACGGTGCGGTATATCTGGAGGGTTGCTACATCCCGAACCACACATGGGCTACTGATGCTCAAGGTGTTTTGATACAGGAGTCTGCAGCTATTCAGTTTGAGCGTGCAGTACCTGTGTCAGTCACCAACCTGACCATCCTCGGAGGAGTTGGCGGAGTACTTGGTTCATAGTAGTGTGTAGGTATGCGTCTTCTTCAGCCGGCCGAAGTGCTTGAGAAGAAAGCAGCCCTACAGGCTGCTGACAAATCAGGCAGGATTCTAGCCCACAAATTCAGCAAGGTCTCTGCGGACAACTCTGGTGAGGAGCCTGCACGCAGAGACCTTGCTGGTATCATGGCGCACAAGTGGCAAGAGCACATACCTGGTGGGTTAGCGGCGGGGAAGAAGCCCTCAGATTTTCCAATTGAGGATTTGATCAAGGGCATCACAGTAGAGATGGAACACACCAATGACCCAGCGGTGGCTTGTGAAATTGCCATGGACCACTTGGTGGAAAAAACTGATTACTACGATAAAGGTGACATGGCTAAAGAAGTAGCAGAAAGCCTTGGCAAGGTGGAGGATGGAGCCATCACCTTGGCTAAGAAAGCAGGAGCCTTGGTCGCCCAGATGTACAAGGAGGCCGGAAACCCACTAGCCGCCATAAAGGGAGCGACAATGCCCCTACTTGGTAGGTTGGCTAAACCAATCGAGGGAGCAGCTGTAAAGGGGGTAGTTGGTGGTGCAGAGCACACTATGGGTAAGGTATTGCCCATGCGCGGTTCTGTCTCTACGCTAGAAAGCGCCAGGACTATGGCGAGTCCAGGAACCCTACGTCAGGGGCAGATACCTTCTGCGCACACCGTTGCAGACCCACAAAGGGGAGCACCTGTGCATCAACTGCTGCAAGGTGGCCAGGCTGCTCCTCAAGTGGCTGCAAGACAGGCTACAAAAGGTTTCGATCAACACCCGCTGGTTGGAAGAGTAGAACAGGCCACAAGGCCGCCGGGGAACCCTACGAGGCCACTTAACATTCCAGAGGGTAGATACGATCCAGAGACAAGACGAATTGGGGCGGATGAGTGGTTGGCTGCTAATCCTGAGAAGGCATCAGCCAATCTACGCTTGGCTAAGCAAAGAGACGCACTGGCGGCTAAAGCAAAATCTCCAGCCACTACAGAACCATCAAAGACTTCTCCAGGAACTCTAGGACCAGCTCCTGCAGCCTCACCAGTCTACGATGCTCGAGCCCAACACCTCCTAGAGACCGGGGAGGCAATGCCAGCCGGTGCGGTGGCTCCCAATGCTCCTGGTTGGTCGGCAAGAGCACATCAGGACATTTCACTAGCAAAGCATGTGACTCCACCTATACCCACATCCCCACATACTGGGGCTAGCATGGGTGGCAACGTAGGCTTCCGTGGAGGTTCTCCTGGAGCTGTAACCCCTCCTGCAGGCACTCCGCCATCAGTAGGGTCTGTAGGCTCTCCAGGACCCTCTGTAAAGCGTTTTAGCATGGGTAAGGCTCTTGGGGTTGGAGCTCTTGGGGCAGGGATTTACGGGGCTACCAAGGCCATCCCATGGGCAGCAAATCAAGTAGCTGACACCAGTAGCATGCCACTGGCTTATGGTGGTGGCTGGTCAGCAACACCTTACGGTTATGGGAGCACACCATATGGGTCTGGCGTACAAACCATGGGCCCAGGTGCCTAACGATTCCTTCTTGGGCAGCCTCCACGTACTCAGCCACGTGAAGAATCTCTCCCTTCACAGGAAGAACTCAAGAGGGCCATCCTCAACATCGGGATTCGGCCCCTGATGTTGAGGGTTTCTTTTGATCAGGTGCTTCATGATGTTCTTATGGCTCTTCTGTTCCGTGTTCCTGTTTGGAACGGGGGAGTACATGTCGAAGCGTTGGTCTTTGACTCCCAGCTACTCGTTAGGTGCACTGACTTTGATCCCGTATTTAGTCAGCTCTCTCGTATGGCTACTGGCTCTTCGTGAGGGTAAAAGTCTTGTGATCGTAGGAATGTTGTGGTCTCTATTAGCATCCCTAGCAACGGCTGTATTAGGATTGATCGTATTCCATGAACAGCTGACCAGCTACAACTACTATGGCCTTATCCTGGCCATGTTAGCTTTGATCTTGCTAGTACGCTAAAGAGAAACTGAGCACTATTGCTCAATCCCTCTGAGCTCCTACCCTCTTTATCCACATCTTGCTCACCAGGCAGCGTGGGTAAAAGCTCTATTCCTCCGTTTGACCGTACACCTCTTGAGCCATCGGAACAGCTGGTATCTTTTGTGTCCGAGTCAACTCTGGGTCTAGTTTCCTTCGCCTATCGCTCTCCTCCATCTGAGCGAGTCTGGGGTTAGAGAAGTCCTTATGCTGGACTAGTCGGCCTTGAGTTTCCTGTACTGGCTTCATGTCTTCACCGCAACATGCTCTTGCGAGCATTTTATGTTGGGGCAGCCGCCATTCATATCTAGCGATTGTCCACACCCTGGGCACTTTTCTAGTGGTGGTGGTATAGGCCCGGCAAAGGCTACCAGGCATTCATCGGTGATGGACACATTTTCACCATCCCAGAACACCACATTTGGATTAGGGTGTTCTGGCTGATTGGTACAGCCGATTTCTCCACAGTAGTATGCATGTACTACTGTCATATGCATGTTCCGTTTTCCAAGACCCATACTGGTGTCGAACTTCATGAAATAGAACCCAGGCTCTCTGGGTCGATCTGTAGTAAATCTCATCAGGTATTCTCCTTGTAGGGGTTAGATCTGGGGTTAGATTTCCCTGATCTAATATCCTTATACCCGTTTGGAGTGCTTGATTTTCGGACAAAAAAAGAGAGGGGCCATCGGCCCCTCTCTAGTGTGCTTTGTGCTGGTTACCTAACTAAAGCGTATGGCTACCCCGTAACGAGGAACCACCCTTCTGTACAGAACAAAGTCAGCCCAAAGATCCCTTGGGAAGCTTTCCAGGCTTGGCAGTCCGCAAATGTCACGAACGCTGCTTGGTACCCGGTCATACCTCCGACCAAAGCGGCATAGAACAGTTTGTTGATGTCCCAAGTCGGCGAGCAGTACTGCGCGCCCATGTAGCACACAGCGGGCCGCAAAAGCGGTGAACTTCCAGTAGCGGACCACTGCCCCGCGTACCCGTAGTTGTACTGGTTGTTGGGAAGCACAGTAACTGCCTGGGCAGCCGCAGCCTGCGAGAGTGCAACTCCTCGAACCACCATCGGCGAGACGGACTGATCAATGATGAGGCCAGGCAAGGTCGGCACGGGAACTTGCATGTGGTTGGCGTTGTTTATCACAAAGACCATCCCGGAAGAACTAGCCTTCAGCGGAACAGGCTTAATAAGGGCTTTGGCTTCATCGTAGGCTGGGCACTTGGTCTTGCCGGCGGATGCAGCAGTGAAGCATTGCAGAATGTCTTTGGGCCACTGGGTACCTGCAATAGCCTCTACGCATGGGAGGATCGTAGCTGCGCTAGAGATACCTGAGCAATCCAATATGATCTTAATGAGAGCTGGTGCGTCCGCTACTACACCTATCGCCGTGCAATCTATGGCTGGCTCATGCTTTTGCCACCAAGAACAGTTTAGTGATGGCAACAGGAATGCCATCACAATGAGAATGCGACTCAGAAGTTTTCTCGTCATATTGATCTTCTCCTAGGTTGAAACACACAGAGTGTGCGACTGACTCTGCAGCAGGTGCCTTAGGATACCATGGCGGTTGGCCGTACAGAAGTAGTTTGGACCTGTAGTGTCAAGACCTACTTGTTAACAGAGCTGTAGAAGTCCTCAGCGTCGGTATTCTCAAGTGTCCGTTTTTCTTCAGGATACAGACCTGATTCCATCTCTTCCTGGGTTCTGACGAAGGATGGTCTCATATCCCTTTGTACAGCTTTTTGCGACCTGGTTTTTGCCGTACCGCCAGAGACCAGGTGATGTGTCATCTGCTCGAGTAGCAGCTTGTCATCTCTGTCTAGCTTGCTGAGGGTCTTGGTTCCGATCAAAAGTTCGGTAGCTAAAATTCGTTCATCAGGTGTGATCCCCTCATCTTCCATCAGTTCCCCTAGCGCATTCTCATCATGACCATATAGGTCTTCGAAGAGTGTGCGGGAAATGGGGTCTGACTTTTCCTTCACCAGCTCCTCCGGGGATTGAGGAGCTGGTGCCATAGCTGCTAGGTACTCACTGGTGGTGCCAAAGAGTGGGCACTTTTGCCAGGAGTGACCTAGGTTGGAGCAGAGCAAGCATTTAGTCATCGGGGTTCACAGGTAATCCTATCATATGCTTATCGTAGTAGGATGCCACCAAAGCACGAATTATGTCTTGGACTCTGACTCTCCTGGCACCTACTTTGATCTGGCGTCTCTTGTCTGTCAAACGTAGGGCCTCCATGTCCAGGAAGTGTCGCATCTGAGGAGGCAGGAACACCCTGAGGCCCTTGCTTATGCTTTCTATCCGTTCTTCTTCAGACCTATGTGTTCGTCGGGGCATTGGAAGAATACCCTAGAATGGTATTTGAGATTGCACCTATTTTGACACCGTCTTCATACAAGATCAGACAGTTTCGTTCTCCATCAGTAGTGTAGATCTTAAACGATATGCTACCATTACAAGCTTCAGTAAGTATCTGCCAGTACGCTACGCGATAGGCAAAACGAACACCATCCGCCTTGAAGATCATACAAGGACTGGGGTGTTTCTTGTCCTCGAACATCATATCACGCTCTTCGTCTGTAGGGTCTACCTCATCGGCTTCCAGATACCTGGTTTTGTCTGGTGCTATGATCTTTGACCATGCCTCATCTACAAGTTTTTGTATGGTCTCAGACTTTTCCATCCTGCTTCGGTCTAGTATTCTCTTGACCTCTGTGCTGTCTAGATCAACCAACTCTAGCGGCCACGCAACTATGAAGTGTCTGTTGAGCATAACCAGTTGTGTATCCTTCTTTATGGCGAAAGGTATTTTAACTGTCGCACACTGCTCACACAGCCGTTCTATTCGTCTGGCTTGTCCCTCATCGAGCTTACGCATTTTCCTCCATGCTGTGGGGTTATGTAATCTGTTGGCGAACATACTCCTTATGCCGTGTTTTCAGGCTTTTTTGTACAGGCAAAAGAAAGGGCCTGACGATAGTCGTCAGGCCCTTCTTATCAAACGACGGCTATAGGATTCTTCCTGCTTGACGCTGTCGTTTGGCAGCTCGGCACTTGGCACAGCGCCTTGGGAGCTTGTAGTCTGCTCCTATCTTCTCTTTGAAGAACTCATGATCTACTGATGTGAAGTCGAACTCATTCCCGCAGTCCACGCACAAGATCTTCAGGTCCTTGAAGTCGGAAACTGCTACTGGAGTTACTTCTGGAGGAAACTTGGGGTCTGGATACCTCTCGGCGTCCCAAGTCTCATCAAACTCTTCTGGTTTTCTTCGCTCACGTTCGGACATTGATACCTCGATGTATGTTGAAAGACCTGAATGTGTGTTGGAGGATGACCAGATGTAGGTCTTCCAGAAATCTGGTCATCCTCGTATTGGTGGTAATGTTAGCAGAGATGTGGCCACCTTGTCATATGCTGCTGGACCGAAAGATTTGATCCAAACTTTCTGGCCGTCAGAGAAGCGCTCGATAGTCTGCGCCACATTCTCTGGCGTGGCATGGCCTAGGTCTGTATAGTGTGGACTGTAGCCGTTGAGTACTCTTGTTCTGCTGTACATATCTTCGTTCATGAGTGTACGTGCTACCACATCTGCATGCTTGGAATAGCCAGCATCCAAGTACTCGTCTGAGTAGGTCCACACACTCCCCCTATCTACTTGATCTAAGTGCGTGATGGCCAGGCCATCTATGGGTAGGTCTTCGTAGCACCTATCTAGTGCATACTTGTGTAGGCTCATGTCAAAGAATCCAGTACGTAGAGCACCCTGCCATCTATTTTCCGGGTTATGCTTATCTGCAAATCTGTTTGTCTGGACACTGCTGAATGTGGGAAAGGGGCCAGGTCCGTGTCTTGTGGGGTAGGCTCGTACTACCCCTATCATGTGTAGCTTGAGCTTCATGAACGGGGCTACATTCATGATGTTCGTACCGGTGGTCTTGCTCCACGTGTTGTACGGAGCAAAGCCCCAGTCCTCATCTATCAGCACACCTTGAGCTCCTTCAAAGATGACAGCATCTGTTTCGTTGATCAATGGATCAATCATGCTCGTAGACCAGATGTTGTTGGGATTGATGGCGGAGCTCATCAGGTCAGCTATCACATCTACATTCTTGTCCATGGCCAGTACTGTGAGCCACTTGTTGTGGGTTATACGATCTTCAAAAGGCATGGGCTCAAGGATAGGTATTCTAGAGACCTCGATTCTTATCACATCCCGCAGAATTTGTAGCTTCATCCTCAGAAGGGGCGAAGATCCCATGTGCCCCAGCAGATCTTTGGCCCGTATAGTCGTCATCTCAGAAACAACATCTCCACCCCATTCAGCCTGGGAAAGTCGTATGGTCTCTCCAAAACCTACTCCGCAGCTTCCATTTCTACTACTTCCCCTAGATAGCTCACGGATGCAATTCAAAGCTTGGTGATATGGAGTAGTGACCAAGCAGTTCTCATGTATGATCAGATTCTCCATTGGGTTTTCTACACCCAAGCTTTCCAGGTGCTTTGCTTCCGCCTGAAGGGCTATTGGGTGTATGGCTACATCCTGAGACAGGACTGTTTTAACTCCCGGCACAAGAGAGCCGCTACCGAACTGAGAGAATGTGTGGTGTCTACCATCAGGGGTCACCACATTGTGACCAGCTTGAGCTCCGCCATTGAAGCGGACCACAAGTTTGGCACCAGTATGTCGGGTAAGGAAATCAACGATGGTACCCTTACCAGAGTCGCCGAATCCTAGATCTACTACGCCGTATGCAATACGACTCATTGATCTTTCCTTCCTGTCATAGCAAATCCCCATTTCTTCCGTTCTGCTTGTGTTTGTTGCGGGTAGAAGGAGAAGCAGTCTCTGAATGCTTCCTTCATTGCTTTCGCAGCTCTGTTATCTGGGCAATACGAGCAGATTGCAAATAGTGGTTCAGTGCAGTTGACTCCGTAGTTCAAACCCATCAGATACGCAGATGATTTTATCAATAACTCATGGTGAATAGAGTTGGGGGTTTGGAATCGATCTTCCTTTGGTGTTGGGTCAATACCTACATAGAACCTGTGGTTTCGGAAGTAGTAGGCTTGAAACGCATAAGCGCACCCAATGTCTACTATGACCCTGTTGCGCGGAATGATGTTGGATAGGTGTCTGTAGATATCTATGAAACCTACAAAGGTGGGGTCTATGTCTCCATGATCTTCGATTTGGGCCCACACCCTTTTGAACTCCTTCGGGTATGCTTTGCATATCTTCTTCAGAAGAGTAGCAGTCATTACATCGTGTCTGTGTTGCTTTTTTGACATAGGTATTCTTTCTGAATTGAAAATGCCGGCCTAGACAATCAGCCGGCATGGTGGGACAGGTCTTTAACCCACTTTGGAGATTTTAGTCTCCCTGTTCAGGTGTAGCCGAGTCTTTACAGACGCTCAGCCTTACCAGCTTTGCCGGAGACTACCGGAAGCCTACCTGTTACAGTACCTGCCTTTGTGATTCCTGCGTTGGCGGAAGAGAGGGTCACTAGGCTCTTCTCGATTGTGTTGAAGGACCCAGGGGCCATTCCAGCTGCCTTGAGGCCAGCCCGGATGCCTGCGCTGTCTACACCTTCCATGGCTGCAATTTGAGAAGCCATGAGCTCACACACCAGTTCTGGATCTGGCAACCAAAGTGCGTTCTGACCCATCAGTGCCTTCCATCGGTCATGGTTGCCGTCGGGGTATGAGCCGCTGCGAACGCAGATACGGAATACCTCGAAGCTCTCCTTGGCCATTTCAATGACCTCCTCAATAGTGAGGTCACATTGGAGCTTGTCTCCTATGATCTCCTTGACCTGGTCTGCCTCCAGTTTGGGGTAGTATGCTTCATCACCAATGCTGAAGAGGTACCCTTTCTTTCCTCGCTTGCTCAGGCAATCCAGCTTCGTGTGCCTGGCTGCCCAGTACATACCAAGTTCGTAGGATTCGTGGTTGCCACCTCCACCACCACCCTCCAGGTACATCTTTGTCAGCCAGTCATCCATCTCCAGCCCTGACTCGAACTGCCCGACTTGAAGAGGTGTACTGTCAGAGTAGGCATCCCCGATAGCACTGAACAATACCTGCGGATGGGGGATGGTGTTCTGAGAGAGCAGCATCTTCATGAAGCTTGGGAACTTCTTCTGTGCAAACAACACGGGAATGCTCCCCATGCTGCCGGTGACATCGAACTGCACCACGATTGCATTGCTCTCGGGGTGTGCATCACTGTCGCATGACTCACGGAATTTCACTCCTTTTGGATCAAGGAGCGGGTCCAATCCATGTGATGTGAAGACCTTTGCATGAACCTCATTCGAAGGCATTGCAGACCTGGTGGCTGCAATCCTATCTGCTGTGTCATGGCTCCAACTTGAACCACCCATCGTTAGCCTTCTTTCTTTTCCGTGTTGACTGGCTCTGCTGGTGTGTCTGCCACCAGTACTACGTCGGTATGCGGGTCGATCTTTGGTGCTGCTGCTGCAACCTTGACAGGGTTGGCTGCATCGATTGCTGCGTTGGCCTTTTCAATTGCCTCGAGTGTAACTACGTCTGCTGGTTGTCCCATGATTTTTTCTCCTTACGCTGGTAGTTCGAATGGAATGAATTTCGGTGGACCGTACATCTTCTCTACGTTCTTTCTCAGTTGATCATACACCTCCTGCGCCAAGTGATAGCGCATGTTTGGATTTGGGATTAGGCATGCTGCTACCATGCCTGTGAAGTAGCTTGGAGCTTTGGGGGTCCACCCTACTTTCTTGGCCCCTTCTACACCTTCGATCATGTTTCTCACACACTTTGCAATCATGAAGAGATCGAATCCCCCACGTGCAATTTTCTTTAGTCTGGCTTCTGGAGGAAAGAACTCCTCGTACTCTGGCACTATTGCTTTTGCATTGCTTGCCAAGGGAACCGAATAGCACCAATCGAGCAGCTTGATGCCATGGTTGGCAGGCAAGATCAATATGTTGCTGGGGATGATGGCTGCGTGAATGTGTCCGTTTAGATGTGCCCAGATGGAGACCTCAAGTAGTCGTCTCCATATCCAAGCTATGTGCTTCCCCTCCATCCCATCTGGGAATAGGGACAACACCTTTGACAATGTGTGTGAGCCTTCCACGAATTCAAAGATGTTGGCTTGCTTGCCGTCAAGCTTGATCGAATCAATGAGTTTGGGAAGGTATTTCATGAAGTGGTCTGCATCAGGTGCTTCAGCTAGCTTCCCGAGCACAGTGGCCTCGTTCTTGATGAGGTCGGAGTCTCTTGCATCGCTCGCTATCTTGAGCACCACCTTCTTGCCGTCAAGTCGGCCGGTGTACAAGTCGGCAATGTCACCCTTTGCCAGAGGCTCAAGTTCTTCAATGGTCTTACTTGTCTTGCGGTCCTTGAATGTGATGGTTGCCAAGTTCTTGCCGAATGTACCATCAGCTATTTTTCTTACCGCTTCTTCATGAAGTATGTTGAGGGCGGCCAATACAAGATTGGCTTCTTCTACTCCTGGATTAAGATCTGGGTGGACCATCTTGGCCATACCCTGGTACCTCTTCTTCAGCATCCTCTCTTGCGTGGCTCGAGTTGTGCCTATGCTGATGAAGAAGTCTTCGGCTCTCTTGGCTTCTTTGATCTTGTCAACGAACGGTTGTTTTGCTTTGGTCCATTTTGTCATGTTTACCTTGTTTCTTGGTTTCTTTCCATACTCGAGGGAAGGCAAACCATTTGTGGAACTGTCGGGCAGTGAAGTCAATCCTCCACTCTCCTGCAGCTACTGCCCAATGACCTGTCTTATCGCAGCAGTACCTCTTGTAGCACTGTGTATCTCCTACACCAACTACCTTCAGTTCCGCTTGGCCTTGGCCTTGGGCGTACAATACGAACTTGGTGGAAGCATCCCAACATTCATCTTTGGCGTAGTATGGTTCTTCGAACCTGCTATGCATTTTGGCGAATTGTTGGATGCATTGAAGAAGCTCAGGAGGAGGAAGCTCTGGGCATATCCTCATGATTAGTCCTCCTCCACCTCACGTTCTTTCTGTTTGGCAATCCACTTGGTCACTATCATGGTGCCCTGATCTCCTATAGGACTCTCATCCCAAATTTCACTATCTTCATGAATTTGACTGTGTGGCCACCATTCCTCCGTACCATCCTCTTCCCTCACCAGAATGGCCTTACCTCCCTTTGCAATGACTTTCACAAAGCCCAGTTCGTGACCAGGCTTTTCGGGTATTGGGCTCATAAATTGTGCCTCCACACTGATGTACGGTCAGTAAAATCAGCAGCCTTCTTGCCGGAGAAATACCTGGACTCAACAAATTCGCCACAATCCAGGCAGTACATCTTCTCTGTAGTACCTGATGCATCATCTACGTACGTTCTGTTCACTCTTCTGTGTTGACAGGACTTGTTGAGGTTATGATCTAATGATGGTACATGCTGATGGGTGAGACTCATCGCCAAGTACCAGTCTTCTTCAGTTTTGCATTCAAGGATTTGATCATTGCAGGTATTAGTATGCCCATATCGGTGTTGTCCAATGTTGAGTGTATTTGAAGATAGCTACGCATAGCCGTCTTCAACTGCATGGTGTAGAATTTCTTCAAAACTGCTTTCAACCTGGTTTCATAGGACTTCTTAGTTTTCATTGTGGTTGTCTTTGTTTGGTTCTGAGGGTGGAATTAGCAGCTCGTACGGGCTACCATCAAACATCATTGCTAGTGGCACAACCTCCATTTTGTCATCCGGTCCTACGCCACTGATTGCCGCTAGTACGTATGCAGGTTTGCCTGTATCCTTATTCGTGCATTCGACCAAGGCTAGGTCTTCGTTTCTAGCTGCTCTAAGTATGGTTTCGAAGTTAGCTTTATAACCTTCTGGGATAGCCATTAAGGCACTATCAGTGAATTGCCGACTGTGTTCATACGCATGAACATTTGTCCTTGAGCAACGGCATCATCGACTGCTCTGTGTTTGTGTTTGTTGGTTACCAACCACTCTTTGGGGTATGCACTTTGCCGGCTGTTCTTCACAAACGGGCTACCCAACATGGACCAAGCTAATGTTTGTAGGTCAATAGCCCGGTGAGTGAGGAACACTTTACCCAAGAATCGTTGAGAGTAGTAGCTGATGAATGGAAGGTCATAGCCGGAAGGGTAGTACACAGGTACCACATTAGGTCCCAGAGATTCGATCCAGAGCCTGAAGCTGTTCATGACTGCTTCAATCTCTTCCGGGTCTTTCCTTGCCTCGCCCCACGCTTCCATGTGATTGGCCCACCAATCCATGGTTTCATCATCTCTATGGCTGCCATCATCTGCTTCCGGCAATTCCATTAGATTCGCACTGAAGGTAGATAATGGGTATTGACCACTCTCTTTAGTGAAGTGGGCTGCACCAAGGGAGATCATAGAGTAGAGCCCAGGCACAGGTCCTGTAGTCTCAATGTCTATGCTCACAAAGATCTCAGGGTAGATAGATACATCTTCTGGTTTTGGCATTGATCAGCAATCTTTCTCTTTTGGAAAATCTAGAAGCACTTGTAGCACCACGTCTTTTGCTTCATCAGTCAACTTCTCGTGGTTGGCCCTACGTACTAGTGTCACTGCGGCGGCAGAACTGTTGATACAGTCTTCCACTGTGCAGCTCCTACTGTTCTTCAACATGTGGGCTAGGTGTGCTGCAAAGATCATCTTTTCCCCGTCACTCATCTTCATTGGTTGGACTCCTTCCGGTCCCTGAGAACTTCTCGAGTTGGTACATGAACCCGCGTAGTAGGGTCCTAGCTGGAAACTCCAGCTTCATTAAGGGCATGAGTGTCTTGATCCCACCGAGCGCCCATGCAAAGACTTGCTTCCTACCATCTACGATGCCCTCCGCTACTCCCCGCTGGTACGCCTGGTGAACTTGGAGGGAACCTATATTACCATTTGCGTTAGTACAGATTTCACACAAAGCTATCCCCTTTCTCTTGGTACCCGCAATTCGTTCGCTAAGGCCCCTAGGAGCCCCTGAGCAGTGCGTTTAGGTATCTGCCGTCCCGCCGGCCCATTGTGGTAGCTCTTTCTCGTTGAGGCGAGTCTCTACGCCTCTGATGTACCCAGCCATGTAGGTCTTGGCCAACGCTTTGCGTGGTCCGTCTGGATATCTTCCTGCCAGACCCCTCATGAAGCCCGTGGCATATGGAAGCACATCTCCGGGTACATCTTTATACACAAGGTGTCCATCCTCTAGCACAGTGCCTGAGAATCCTCCACAGAGTGCTACCAACTCTTTGTTGCCCAGTTTCATCTGAAGCTGTACTGAGTGGCCGCCAGGTTGGCCCTTAGCTCGATCTATTTCTTCCTGTTTGACCCCATACATCTTTGCGAAGATACCTGCTACCATCTCACCCTTACTCAAGCCTCTTGCTACTGCGGTAAAGGTATCGCCCTGCATGTACTCAAGTCTTGTATTGCCCAAGCCATTGCACGTACCCATCATGAGCTCCTGATGCTCGATGGGATCATCTAGCCTTATGCTTTCCTTGGCACACAGCCTGTAGGCGTCTCTTTTCACGTTGGTGGAAACGGAGAAGAGAGGAGCTTTGATTCCATATTGCTGGCACACATCAGCCAAATCCTCGGAGCGGGTCTGCACATCCTGAGGCCAATCACATGACTTCAAGGCTTCTTTTTTTCGCTTCTCTGTGATGAGGTCCAGGTCTACCTCACCCAGTTCACCCACATACCTTGGGTGTCCTTCGTTGTCTTTCCCACAAGCCTTAACCATATCTATGACCTGGATGAAGTGGAATCGATCTACACCTTTTTCTGGTTGTCTCATGTACAGCTGATCTTCGTCCTCATACAGAAGCTTGAACCTCTTCATCTTGTTGTCCTTTGATCTATTTGAAGTTGTTCTTCAGCTTGTCCAATTCCTCTTTCCATTTCCTGGTCTTCTCATCATCACACAACGGGCAACCATCACTAGTTGCTCCATCGCAAGCGCAACACCCACAATGGCCAAAACTTGTCAACAGAAGATGGTACTCTTCTTGGGTCATCAATACTTGGTGGTAGACAACGCTGTGTTTTCCGTTGTCGGTGATGATCAAGGACCTTACCTTCCAATCAAAATGATCCATGTGCCCAGGAATACGAAGTAGGTCACTGAGGTCACGGTATCTATGTGGGATATTATGCTCATGCTTTTTTGGTACGCATAAGAAAACTCCTGGACTTAGGTGCTCGCCTAGGCGGAATAGACTACTTAGTACGTTGTGATCATCTATCTCTGTTTCTAGCTTGCCATCTGCTGTGATTTCTATAGTTACCTTAGCCATTCGAGTTACTCCGTACATGCACAGTACCTTCAGCCGTTGTTACTCTCACTAGATCTCCTGCAATGAGTACCTGTGTCTTACCGGCTAAGATACTCACCACACATCCTTTCTCAGGATTCAGCTTGTACTCTTTCTCTGCTGTGTGGAGAAGTACGGGCTCCATCCAATCGATGGTTGGATAGACCACCTTAGATCTAACGCCATCAAACACGTACCTCCATAAGCACATGTCCTCACCCTCAAACTCCAAGTAGCTTCCAGCATCTACATATGGTGCTAGAGCTATGAGTGTGTTCTCGAGAGCATCTGACATATGCTCACCATTGTATTGCATGCCCACAATGTCCCCAGCACCACGAGTCTTCTTGTACTTGCCCTTCTTGCACTTCTTCTGCAGTATCACGTCTGGTGACCAACCTAGCTCCTCCAGTGCATCCACAAGTGTTGTAGTTTCTTTAGCCACTGAAATATATGATGGCGATTTGGAATGCTTCAAAGCATGTAATGCATCTGACTTTCTGTTTGCCGGGATTCGAAATTGCTGTGCCTTGGAATAGATGTTGTAGCTCATATGACAGCTTTCCTATGCAGTTGTTCGTAATCTCTCATCCCAACAACAGGGCCCTACCCATTTGCCTTGGTGGAGATGCGCATCATTGGTGGACACTTGATTGTGGCAGAACACGCAGGTAACTCGTGCCAGCTTTCCAGACTGATATTGTTGTGCGTGATTTAAGATCTGAAGAAGTGCAGCCATCCTTCGGCCATGCATTTGCATGCATGGTACACATCCGTGGCTAGCACAAGGCATATCTCTCTTGCTGCCCTTCTCCCACAAGGCATCTAGCTCTTCAGCTGTTGGTTGGTACAGATTCGGATTGTCCATCTTTTATCTCTCCCCGTGGCAAACCAATTTTGTCCCATGTTTCATCAACTATGAATGCAACTCTCATTCGTAACGTGGCTTCTAGTAATTGCTTGTTCTTTCCCAATACCCGTTTAACCATGTCTTCTTTAACCACACACCAACCACCAGACCGATATGGATTCTGGTGGTCTGTGCTTTTTGAATCATCAACGGAGATAAGGATGATACCCTTTGCCATAAAGCCTTTGCACTTGTCACATGGGCGCGTATCCCATACTGCATTTCTGGGAGCCTCCATGTCGTTCTTCATTTTGCCGGCAAGAATGATTTCGTTCTTTGGTTTCGTGCAGAAGAAGCAGAGTGGGATGACTGGATTCACTCCATGCTTCTCGGACAATACGATGCTACCACTCATCATAACTCCTTTGTGACGACTTCTACTTCTATAGGGGCAACCATGGTTGTAGTGCCTGTTAGGTCAAAGCGTACTATTGGGCAAAGGTCAGGCGACATATAGGTGCGTATGATCGTGCCCAGGTCTCCTACCTGGGCATGAACATGTCTCTTCTGTTGACATATATCAAAATCCGCTATCTCAGTTTTGGCCTTTATACGATCTCCTACCTTCATATTTGATCCTTTGTGTTAAAGCAAGATCAGTGGTGGTATATTACTTATCACATACATGTTCGAACTATTGCAGCCCATTATATGGCTAAAGAAAGGGGGACCATCCCCCTCCCCCGACCTTACCCGCGTTCTAAGAAGGTTCGGTCTATGACTTCTCTGCGTGCTCTGAAGAGTTCAGTACGCTGAACAGTGGGCCATGGAAGATTGGGATACCTACAGGAGCCTCAAATGGGCCCAGCTCACGATCTCCCTCCGTTTCTGGTATCTTCGCCAACCACACATCAGATGGCATACCCCTACGCTCCCATGAGATCATAACGTAGTTCTCTTCATGATGACCTGTCATCAATTCTGAGATCACAATTAGCTCATTGGCCTTTGTCCGATTGGCTACTAGGTGGCCTACATGAGCAAACATGCTCTCGCTGTCATCGGACTGGGTACTTTGGGAACTGAGTACTATGATCTCATTTGGCTCTGGAGCACTTCCATCCTCCATCACTGTGGGCACTATGATTATTTTCGTGGGCACATGCCCAGTCTCACTGAAGCAGTTAGTGGTGCCCATGAACACGTAGTCCCTGACAGTATACCCACTCTTTAGCCTCTCCACATTGTGCTCCATACTCAGCATCCCTCCCACTGTTGCTCCCGCTGCCTCTGCTATAGCAATTAGCCGTGGAGGAGTGATTTCCGCTTTCAGTAGTGCCTTGTTGATGGCGTGCTTGAGGTATTCTATGTCTGACTTATCAAATAGATCCTCCCTCTCCTCATCAGTTGTGGAGTCTGAATTCCACAGTCTAATGGCCTCACCCCACACACTAGCTGCTGTGGCTGGCTCCACAGTATCCCTGCACACACCTATTGGCAGGTTTCTGTCTTTTGTGTGAAGTAGAATGCCTACCCCCCGCCCATTCTGGTCTACCACTGTGGCCATGTCTGGTTTGTCGAATCCCAGTACCAAGAGATACGATCTTGCTGCTAGAACCGCCTTGGCCCACTTTGGCAAATCAGACAGCCTCTTTATGTTGCTGCTCCCATCACTAGACTCACTTGGAATGGGTATTATTTGTACGTTTCCAATACCCTTTGTGATTCTGGCCAATTCTTCGTGCACATGAGTACCTACAGCCATTGGTGCCTTCAGTGCCCCACTCTCACTCTCTAGCTTGTCAAAGGCTTCTCTGAGTGCAGCAGGCATGCTCATGAGCTCTTCCGACGTGGGATGACGTATCTTGCCCTCCTGAAGGGCCTTTACTGTGGCTGGTGGAATGAAACCATTACTGTATAAGCAGGATATTAGTGATAGTGTGTCTAGGCTGGTAATAGAGGAGCGGTTCACTAGGTACTCCTTCTCCTCATCAGACAGGTCAGCCAGGACCTTGCCTAGGTTTGTTAGTGCTGGCAAGATCAGATGCATGTCCTCTGGATCACTCAGTTCGATAATGGGAATGTCGATGGTTTTTCCATCATGTTCGAGTGTTATGCCGAATCTACCCTCGTCCAGTAGTAGCTTTGTTTCTTTGGTCTCGAACCCCATACTATGCAATTCCTCCCGAACGACTATTGCATCTATTATGTGAACTGGAATTTGATCTAGAACCTCTTTGAAGGCATCTCTAATCATTGTCATCCTCCACAGATTCATTCTTTTCTTCCTCTTGAGGGAAGTAGGTATCGAGATCATCTTGAGTTGGTGCTATCCAACCCTTAATCTTGCCAGTAGCTAGCTCCACACTGAAACGTACATAGTCTCCACTTCCCTCGGAAATGAAGGTAGGAGGATAGCCCATGTACTCTGGGCCTATTTGATGCCCGTCCTTTGTGTAGAGCTTTGCACGGAACAGGTCTGAACACTTCGCACTGATTCGAAGAGTATCCGCTTGTTGTTTGTTGGCCATTTGACATTTCTCCGTTGTGGGGGTTGTAGTAATACTCTCTACTACTTACTTATCCCACATACTGGGCATATATTTGTAGGCATAGAGGTGGGAAAGCTGAGATAGCCCCCGATATAACACGGGGGCTATTCTCTACAAACACGGTTCTACTTCTTGGCTACTATGGCTGTTGTTGCAAGCCCAACCTGCTTCATCGCGGAAAGAGTCATCAACTGAATCATGTCATTCATGGCTGTAGCCCCATTTGGAACAGACCCACCTCCCATGACAACCTCAGGAACTAGCCTTTGCTTCCCCAGCTCAGCAAATCCTGCTGTAGCAATCCTCACTGCAGCTGCCAGCCTTTCTTCCAAGGCCCCATTGGCCAGCATGGCTGCTTTCTTCCTAGCTCCCTCGCCCTCACCCAGAAGCGTTTGTTCTTGCTTGGTGAACTCAGCTGTCTCCTTGGCTAGACGTGCTACTTCCTTCTTCTGCTCTGCTTCAGTAACTGCTTGAGCTTTGATGGTCTCTTGCTTCCACTTAGCTGTAGCTGCAGCAGCCTCTCCATCCTTAGCTGCTGTGAGTGCATTCTGTTCAGCTTGACGGGCCCTAGCAGCTGAAGTTTGTACTGCTGCGAAAGCTGCTTGTTGGTCTGTGATCTGCTTGTTCACTGCATCGTCGTATTTCAATTCGTTGATGGATAGGTTGGATAACACGATGCCGTATGTCTCAATAGGGGATTGGTCTTCTACACGTAGCAGCTTACCTGTCTTGGGGTCTTTATCAATCTGAGTGACACACACGGTTCTCTTGCCTTTGGTAACTGGGTCATCCTCTTGTGAGCAGTGAGAGGATGACTTGTACACACCGTGAGCTGCTTGGTCTTCTATGAAAAACAACAGGTCATTTCGTCTGACAGAGTACGATTCAGTAGATGTCATTTGCTGACCCGACAAATAGACAGCCTTCTGAATGATGGTTTCTATAAGAGAGTGCTCAAGTCCCTCTTGACCTCCGAATGTCGTATGGATCTTAGTAAGGTGCTCCACATCCATTGGAAGTGTGTACCTCACTGAACCACTCAGCTTTGCATGGCCACCATCATTGAAACGTATCTGAATAGACCTGTCTTCTGTGGACCCTTGATCAGGTTTGTTGCTGAACCAGAAAGGTGATGACTTCTTGTAGTGAGTAGCCTTGCCCCACCACAATGATTTGATACCTGCATCTGTCCAAAATGTCAGCGCTCCTGTGATCCAAGCCTGCTTGGCTACAATTTCGTCTGAGTTGACCTTCTCGTAGGTGCCGCTGACTGTGGTGAAGAAGATGATCAGCCCCAGTATCAGCACCGCGAATACTCCAATCAGTTTGAGCGGTGTTGAACCAGATGATCTCTTGCCACCACCTCGAGGTCCGTAGTCTGTGTCTCCTGCGTAGCTCATGGTATTTCTCCTCTGATGTCGTTTGTTTTCTCTTCCAATTCCGCTGCTACCTTCTCTGTCTTTGCTGCTTTCAAATCTCTCTCCGCTGCTTGTAGTCGAACCTGTGCCTCCTTCTCTCGTCTAGCTGCTGATGACAACATGCTCTCTGTTGGTGTCCGGCTGAGTAGTGGGGCCAATGTCTTCCTCAGTACCCACCTGGACATCGGGAACATTGGCTTGCTTCTGGCTAGTGGTATCCCCAGCTCTAGGATCGCCCACAGTGGTATCAGTAACTCTGCTTCAAGCAATACTTTGATCAGCCACATCACTTGTGCCCTACTGGATTGAATAGGGAGAAGCCGAAGAAGTAGACAGGTGCTGCTATTGTCCCTATTAGCGCGATACCCCAAATGATGTTCCCCAAAGAAGGCTCATACCTGATGTTGGGGTCTTTGACATTGTCCGCATTGAGCAGACCATAGGTCTCATACTGCTTGCCATTGATCACCTTTGGGGAACCACAGCCGGCCACTAGCATTGCTACCAAAACAAGAGCACATACGTATTTCATTTGATCCCTCTCTACATCGAATAGATCTTTCCGTCATCGCCCACATAAAACCATACTTCACCCATGGCTTCTGCAGACCGGGTGAGGAGTAGTTCATTATCTTCAGTAGTGAATTTCTGGCACCTATCCCAGAAGCCACAGCCGTGCCCGCACCTGGTCAAGAACAAATCGTGCCCAGCTTGTGCGTCTGGATAGCCTTTTAGTTCTTCCGCATTTTCTTCTCTGAACTTCTTGCAGTCTTCAGTAGCCTGCAGTACTGCCTCTGGTGCTATGTCTTTGATGCTGTGTAACTTCTCTAGGGGTTCACCCTCATGCTCCTCTCTTTCGTCAATGCTGGCCCACAAGGCACACGTCAGGTATGCCTGCAAGAATTCGTGCATTCGATCTGTCCTCCATTGACACAGTGCAATTAGACTGCGTCTAATTGCACTGCATCATCTAACCAATACGTTGGGTCACATACTGGTACACGTTGATCAGTTTCTTGGCACGCTCGGCGGCACAAGCTAATGCCCACATCTCATCATCGTAGCAAGCCGCCATACGGCAGACCTTCATGAGCTTGTGTGCTGCTTCGATCTTCTCTTTCTCTGTTACTGCTTCAAGTGACCCAGATCTTTCGATAGCTGGTCGTAATGCAGTGAGCTTGTGTTCCAAGCCCATAACTATTACCAACCTCTTGAACTCTTGTGCAGCTTTTTCGAACTCCAGATCAAAGATGAACTGGTCAATTTCATTTTCCTGATCATCCCTGAACACTCTTACGGTGGTGCTACCGTCTGGGTTTCTTCTTAGAACTTCGAATATTGGCCCTCATTTCCGCTATTGGAGTTTCTTTCCAGCTCTTCGTCCCACTTTCGTATTTTTCTTGCCCATGATATCTCCTGGTCTTCGTCTGGGTGACAATCCTCACAATGTGGTGGTGAGTCGGAAGGCAATAGCAGACCACTACACACTACACAGCTCTGCAGGTCTACGATATGCTGATCTAACTCTTCCACCCGTTCCTGCAGTAGTTTGTACGCATGGTAGATTATTGCTGCAGCATCTATACCTGCCTGTGTAATACGTTCACCTTCACGCATACAGGCCACATTACGAAGTGTCTCCAATGCCTTAGGCATATCCATATATGTATGCGTGCCCATTACTACTCCTTTTGTGTGGTGGCTGCTTTCAACTCGCCTGCTTGGTGAGCGATGATGCGGCTGATTATTGTATGCTTGGCCCTATACTCTGCATCTTCCCTATTCGGAGCAACACCATCTGGAGTGTCTGTGGGTATCTTGAGACAGCGCATTAGCTTCTCCAGCTGATCAGGGTTACAACTCCACAAATAGGGCTCAGTGTGATGAAGCTTGAGCACTGCCAGGGATTCTTGATCTGTCCTGTCACTCTCCAGTATCTGCAGCATCTTATTCCAGCAATACACGTCATCTTCTTGCCACAGATTGACAACCTTCCCTTGTGCGCCAGTTAGGTACCCATTAAGAGCCAATCTACCATCCAACTTGAGTACTTCTAAGTGCAGCCTGCGAAACTGTACCAAAGCCTCTCCAACTTCATGCCAAGCGACCGACATTGTTCTGGCTACCTTAACGGCGTACTGGGCCGAGTCTAGGGTCATCGCCACAGTTCGAGCTGCGCTGCCTAGGTCATAAAAGGTGTATTGAATTTCATGAAAGCTGGCCAGAAGCTCCTCCAGTTGGTGGAAGTTCTGTACAGCCTTGAACAGTGCCTCTATGAGCACACGCATAAGCTTCTCACGCCAGACATCTCCTACTCTCTTTTCCACTTTACTGGGCATGTGTTATTTCCTTTTGTTTTTCTTTGTTCCTGGCATCTTGAGTTGTTGTGATGTTACGAGATTCGACAAGGCTTGGAAGCACAGGCGGTCTGACTCTAGCCTGGTACTGGTGTAGTGATCGTATGCGCACCAAGATACATCAGTAGTGTTGGATGATCTAAATTCTGACGGCCATACGCATAGTTGTTCGCAGTCGGTGCGAACATGGATTCCCAATGCGGGTTTTGATCCCTCACCCAATGCGATAATGTTCCCAAAGATTAGGTAAGTGCACTCCCTTTTGATCGCTTCTAGCTGTTTCTCATTGATGCCGTAGAATTGGATACTAGACCAAAAGCACAGCTTCAGAAGACTCTTATCTGTGCTTTTGATCTTACAGGCTGCAGTAACACGTTTGCCTATCAGAGCCAGTGCTTCCTTACCTATGTGAACGACTACGAAGTTGCACTCGTCGTAGTGCTCATCGCTACTTGTGATCGGCAGCAATAATGTGGTCATTGACAGTCTTCTCCGAGTTCGCGAGTCTGCTCTGTTCTTTGTTCCAAGATGTCACTGCATCCTCCAAGCTATACTCCACAACACTGTTAGCCTTGGTGCAGCTACTGCACACTACGATGACAGCATTCTTGTTTCCGTATGGTTCTGCTTTAGCACTTTTGCCACAGTAGAAGCAAGATACAGCATTATCCATATTTGATGCTCGGTTGTGTAGTACGCCCGAACAAGCCTACTGAATGTAGGGCACATTCGGCGGAAGCGATACCAGCCCTGCACCTATTCAGTTCTTCTAGCCAATTGGCCAGCTTGATTCTTGATTCCACATCATCCAACAAAATGGATTCACTACCATGCCTCAGTTCTTTTGCTACTTCGAGTGGTGTGTAAACCTGACAATGAAGATTTATCATCTAGCCTCCGTCTCTTTTGATCTCAATTGGGCCTCTACCACAGCTGGCACATTGAGAGACCACAATGCTTGGGCCGGGGTCGTTACATATGCGCCTATAGAGACTTTTGGCCAAATCATTCATGGATAGCACTAGCTGCTTGATCATGGCCTCTGCAAACTCTCTGTCTCCGATCTTATTCGCTTGTGCCCACCTAACCACACTAAGGGCGGTGAAGAGGCCATTCTTGCATACTGGTCGCTCTTTTCGGTCTTCCTCTAGTAACCACCTGAATATAGTCTCTACTAGTGGTAGCTTCGCACTCGTAGCACTGTTCTCGCAATAGACCCGGCACATCTTTAGCAACCTCCCATCAAGAGGCCACGGGGAAGAACAGGATTCCACATAGGTAGTTCTCCTACTCCCTCGCACTTGGTGCACGTATAGCAGTCAATGTACTTGCCCTTCACCAACATGAGCCCATGGCATGTCTGGCATCTATTCGTCCAGCTCCTTTCCACATGCCAGCCTGTACCCTTGCATGGGTAGCACACTCCGATCTTTTTGCCATTCTTCGAGAACTCCCCAGTACCTCCACATTTGCGGCACTTGTACTCGTACCTACCACCTATGCGGGCGTGGTGGAAGAGAACAGAAGACCCAAAGTTAGTTCGGCAATCGGGACAAGGTTTATACAGCTGGTGGACAGTTCTGTACCCTACTCCATGGCATTCACCGCAAGCAATGCCGTTGGTTGTAGGCCCTAGACCTTTGCCTAGCTTTGCTAGCTCATCGCCCTCTTCGGTGTGGGTGACTGTTGCTATCTCTTGCTCAACTATGGTGGTGTCGTCCTTGAGCAAGGTATAGGCTTCATTCACCCTAGCAAAGCGTTCTTTGGCTTGTGGGTGTTTGCTTATGTCTGGGTGTTCAAGCTTAGAGAAACGGCGGTAGGCAGTCTTTAGAGCATTAGCTGTTGTGGGTGTTGTCAGTTGCAGTAACTTCAGTGCTTCTACTACGTTCATGTTTCTCCTTATGTGCTTCTATGATTGTGGGAAGAATGGAGGGGTCTTGTACCCACTTGCCATACTCTTCCCACGTCATACCTAGGTAGTCATGCAGTGCCAGTGGAATGGCGACCTCCTCAGTGTTGTGCCACCTTTCAACATCAGCACTGATGTCTTCTGGCTTGGCCTTGCCCTCTATGCACAGCTGGATGAAGCTTTTGAACTCAGCCATTTATGTCCTCCGGCCTGGGCCCTGTTGGGCCTACAGGTTCATCACTTACAACGGCGGCAGCAATGAAGTCGTATGCCAACCTTGTCAGTTTGTTGGTTAGGCTCATAGCCTCTAAACGAGGGCTTGCACTAGACTTCAGTGGTTTGGTGATGCCTAGTTCTGCCGAAACATTGTTGTGATACGCCGATATCTTACCTAGCATCGTACCATCCGTCATGATGGTGATATCGACAGTGGCTGAGTACTTTAGGTCCTTTTCATGAGTGAAAGTCTTGATCATGGTGTGCTCCTACTTGCAGTGGCAAACTGTTGGAGACTGTGGCTTGATCTTCTGACACTGCTTGCAGTGTTGATCAGCCTTTTTCTTTTCCAGCCGTTTGGCTTTCTCTTGATCTCGAAGAGCATGGTACTTGTTTGCCAATTCGGCTACTCTGGAGCCCAAACTATACACATCCTTGTATAGTTTCGATTCCGCAGAATCAAGTATATTGTAATCCTTGTAGATTTCGGTTTTAGCTTCCTGCTGTTCCTTCTCTAGTGCTCTCCAACGTCGATCAAATACGTTGTCTGCAATCCTTTCAACCTTGTTAGCCCGCTTGCACTCTGCCCTGCACTTTACACGCAACTCCTTGAGTCCAATCTTCATATTCTTGAGGTCTATCTTAGCCGCAGCTAGCTTGTCACGTATCGTCTGAATCTGAGCAGCAATCTTGGTGTTCATTGAATACTCCTTGGTTGGCGGAGAAATAGGGGATTGGTACCTACTCTAATCCTTATGCCATTAACTGGCTTCGTATTGCAAGGCTAGAGAAGAACATGGTTGGTGTTCTTCTTTAGCGATTGATCTCTCAGCTGTACCTACTTCTTTGTGTCTTTAGCTATTGTTACACAGTGAATCTAGATATAACCCGAGAGCGTTTTTCACTGTACCTACTTCTTTGCTTCTCTACTCATTGTTACGTATCTTGAACCCCAGCGTGGACACTCGGCCTGAAACTGTACCTACTTCTTTGTTTCTCTACTCATTGTTGATTCTTGCGGTGGCTTGCTGTACCTACTTCTTTGCTTACGTGTACGCGAACCCAGTTAGCTATCTGTACCTACTTCTTTGCTTCTTCTAACCCGTCGATTTTGCTGTACCTACTTCTTTGTTTCTACATTAGTTGTTACGGCGTCGTGTCCAACCCGAAAGGTGACTGTACCTACTTCTTTGCTTCTCTACGCATTGTTACTCGGGCACCGAACTCTTCTCATCCTGTACCTACTTCTTTGCTTCTATACCCATTGTTACGACCCATGCAGCTTTCTTCGGGGTGAACCCGTGGACTGTACCTACTTCCTTGTTTCTCTACTCATTGTTACAGGGTGACCAACCTGTGTTTCCTTTGCCGCCGTCTTCTGTACCTACTTCTTTGTTTCTTGGTTATCCCGTTTGTGGCACTTGTATGTCTTCTGCCTGTACCTACTTTTTTGCTTCTTTAGCCATTGTTACTTGTCCGACGGTCACACGGCAGAAAGCAGGAAATCATCTGTACCTACTTCTTTGTTTCTCGACTCATTGTTACATCCCCAAAGGCCGTTCCCAAGCGCACCAACACTCTGTACCTACTTCCTTGTTTCTCGACTCATTGTTACGTGGCCGTAACAATGACAGCGGCACCGAGCCGGGCTGCTGTACCTACTTCTTTGTTTCTCTACTCATTGTTACCTGGGCGTGCCGCTGGTGGCCCTGTTCAGAAAGCCACCTGTACCTACTTCTTTGTTTCTCTACTCATTGTTACCTAGTTGCCTTTGATTCTTTGGGTAGACTGCAGTCGACTGTACCTACTTCTTTGTTTCTCTACTCATTGTTACAGCAGCGTCTAAAAGGTAAGCACTTTCGGTAAGTTAATAGGGCAATTACGAGCACCTCAGATTTGCTGGTAATGAAGCCAGTTATCAAATCTGAGGTGCTCGCTATGTTACTGCTTGCTCAACTTCTCTTTGAACTTCTCCACCTTCTCCTCGGCCACCTCGGCTCTCTTCTCTGCCGCGAGCCTCTTTCTCTTCTCTTCCTTGAGCTGTTTCTCAAGGTCCTTGATGATTTCGTGTAGCCTCGCGGTCTCTGACTGCTTCCCACCCACTCCAACCTTAGGAGCCACTACCTTTGACACCATCCTGGTGACTGCCTCTGTGGATGGTTTCCTACCCCTTTCCTCATACCACTGCTCAAGCTGGGTCATCATGTCCTTCTCTACACGCGAGTCGGGCGGTAGACGAATACATGTGATAGCCGACTCCACCCCATACTTCAGCACCCACTCTCTCCCAAAGCGTTCGAGGGCTGTGCCTAGCCGCTTGAACTTTGCTGGGGACCAAGAGAACTCAGTCTCCAAGCAGTCTCCAAAGGTGCCGTACTTGACTTTCCAGAGCTCATTGTCCCTGAGATTCTCACAGACGTAGTCGTAGAACTTCAGGATGAACTCATCTGGCTTGAGGAGGAAAGACCTTGCAGTGGTGATGACTGCTATGAACTTCTCTACCAATCTGTCTCCTACATTACTCATCGTGTGTCCCTTTCAGCTTTAGTCTTTGGGGGTTTCTTCCCTTTCATCTTTCCTTTGGATGCCTCGTTCAATGTCTGTTGCAACTCTTCACGTACCAGCCAATACCTGCTGTTCTGGGGCAGGTCTACCTTTTTGGCCAGGCTCAAGTCTATGATCGCATTTTCAATTGCGATGCGATCTATGTGGCCACTGTAGGTGCACTTGACACAGTTGAAGCGCCAATTCTTGAAGTCCAAGGCAGCCTCATTGAGGCTGCCACAGCTAGGGCATCGGCGGGTGTGGTAGAAGGTCTTGAACTTCTCAACCTCCACACCATGTTTGGCTGCGTCCTGGGTGACGTAGTCAACAATCTTGAACCAAGGTGCTTGGTGCACCGCCACCTTGATCCACGGGTCAAGGTCTGACTCCTCAGCTCTCTTTCGGATGTTCCTGAGCTCAGGAAGCCAGATCTTACTGCGTGTGTTTATCGCCTTGCCCACAATGCGAGCCGCTACCTTCCTGCAGAAACTGTCCACCACCTCGGCCTCATCATTGTCTAGCTTGAACCTGTTGACTTGATACATGTGCCCTTTACCAGGCACTCGAAGCTGGCTGCATCTCTGAATCTCTTTCCGTCTGGCACGAATACGCCCTCTCCTCGCAGCGAAACCATCACCAAACACCCAGAACCCCTGGCTCCTATTGAGAGCCTCCTCCACTGTGAGAGCCACTGTGAATACCTTCAACCCACAGTGAACTATGATGTTGTTCTTCACTGCTAGCACTGGTGGCTTGGGTCGGCGGTACTGAAGGAGGACAAACCACTTATTGTCCTCACGATACAGACCCATAGTGCCTGGAGCCCAGACATCCTGAGTGGGTACAGCAGTGGCTAGGTCTTTCCTGAGGTATTCTCCCGCTGCAACTCTACTCAGAACTCCACGCACGTAGTTGTCTTGCTTGGCTTTCCTCAACCTCAAGGCCAAGTTCCACCATGTCCCATCCAAGTTCACCGATATGTTCATGCCATCTCTGCGTGAGAACCTCCAGCCGGTAGGACGAAGCCACACAGGCCAGCTGTCCTTGATGTTCATTACCGACTCTTCACCTATGGCGACTTTCTTGAGACTCTTGGTGAATGCCTCCGCAAGTCGGCGTGACATTGCACCAGTGACGGAGGAGCTGACTTGTGGCACACGTTCCTCATCCATCCCTCCCACCAGTTCTCTGCCCACGACCCTATAGGCGAGTGTGCCCAGCACCTCTCGCTCATCCGCTCTTGGCTCCAGCCTCACTCTCTTCTTCTTTTCAGGGTCTTGCTGGGTTGTGTCCAGGGCTGGAAGCGGCTTGTCCAGGTTGAGCCACATGCTTCGTATGGCGGCATTGCCAGCTATCCTCACCCTCTTCTGGATGAGGGTAAGTACACGAAAAAACGCTCTAGCGATTGTCCTTGGTTCTTCGAGAACCGGGGGTGCGTTTTCGATCTTCTTGCCGTTCTTGTCTTTGGGTGATACCCAAACCTTGGGTAGCCAGGCATGCTTGCCACCTGCTACCGGAATAAAGTGTTCTCTCTTTTCCGGTACGTCACTGAGGAAAGAGATGGGATCTTTGCACCTGTCCAATGCTGTAGCTACCTCGAGTTTGAGGATGCCCAGCATCTCATGCTTTCTCTTCTCACGAGTTGCTTTGTTCATGGCAGTTCCTTCGGTTAGTAGTTTGTTGATCTAAATGAATGGCTGCATGTAAGATGAGGTTACCAAAGAAGTAGGTAGTCCCTGAACTAGTCAGGAACGCATGGTAGCTAGCTTGCGCTAGTACCTCAGCAGAGCGGCTCGCGGGAGTGAAATCCGGCGACTTCTCCGCTATTGGGCCGTGCCATCGACCCCTCACGCTTTAGATCATAGCTGAACTAGTCAACCAGACCCTAGGCATGGGTGGTGCCTCACCCCTCACATGCAGCCATTCATTCAGATCAACAGATAGGGAAAAGTAATCTTCTCTATCTATATTCCTTATACCGCTAGCACAACACAATTTGCGGGCAAAAGAAAGGCCAATGCCTTTCTCCTGAATCACTGGCTTCGCGACTGTCAGTGATTCAGCCTAGCCACATTATGCATGTTTCTACAACTGTACCTTTCTACTCTTACGTGGCCGGGGAGAGTAAGAGGTATGCGATGCTCTCCTACTGATGTCCATGAGCTGTCTGAGCCTTTCAGGTGTGATGTCCCTATCATTGATCAGGCCAGCTCTCCTCAAGCCTTTAGCTACCTTGGCCACAGCATTGACCTCGAGTTGTCTAACACGTTCGCGGGTGACACCAAGAGTGATACCTACTTCATTCAAGGTATGGTCTCTGGTGGTCAGCTTCAGTACGCATGGCTGCCCCCGCTGCTTGGTTAGGGCTGTATCCCTGGCATCATGTGCTATGTGATACCTGCAATACTTGAGTGGGCAGATACCACTCTTGCTGAGACATTGACCATCGGTGACTTCGAAGATGTTCTCAGGGTCTATGTGGTCTGGTACTGAGTCCAGGCGTTCATTCTCTTCCACTCTATTGGCTGCAGCCAATAGACCTACTTCATCATCAATCATGGTTTACCTTTCTTCCGGCGGTCTTTGCAGATTAAACCTGCCTTCTCCAAGCCGTATTGAACTGTTATATATGCAGAGTCCACCACATCTGCTTCCGTGCTCACCTTTGTTTGCATTTCAGTCCAGAGTTGAAAACAAGAGTCACAGGATGCCCCAGTCTCTTTTTCACAGCTGTAACCGCCTTGTACAGTAGCCCACAAATCATTTGCTGATGCTGCGGCAAAATACCAATCCTTTGAGTGCCGTTTCATGTGAGCCCTCCTACTGTTGTGTATTCGCGGAAGAGGGCAGAGATTGATCTTTACCGTTCCACACCTCCTCCAGTACTGGTTTCAATCCATGCTTCTCTACGTGTATAGTCGCCTTTACCATGACGTAGATGAGGCTTGCCCCACCGATGAACACGCACAGGAAGATAAAGGCAACTAGTAATTTGATTGCCTTGAATCGTACTTCGAACTTGGCATGTTCCCCATCCGTATCGAACATCTTATTCATTTTGAATCTCCTGACCATCTTATGCCTGCCCTGTGCAAGGTCTGGCAAGTAAGCAACACATCATTGTCGGTGTCTTTGATGTGCCACCCCTCTTCCTTCAGTGCATCTAGTGTAGCTGAGGTAAGCCCTTTCTTTAGCATGATGTTGATATGCGGGATTAGCTCTGAACCCAACAATATCCATATGCTCACAGCCCCTGTGCTGCCTTCGATGCGACCAGCATTCATACCCATCCATGCCAATGCGATTGTTGTGTCTGGCTGAGGAATGGTGTGGATTGTGTCTAGCGCCTTGACTAATTTGATCTGCAGGTCTGAAAGGATGAGTATGGCTTTCATAGCTCACCTGCGATCATGGCTTGTTTCTCCATGGGAGTAAACCGAGACTCTTGAATACCCACACTAGGAGAAATACTTCCCATATGGGTGCAAGAAAGAATACCAACGCTCCCCTCCTACGCTCTATAGGCTTGATGGCCTCCTCCCAAGCAGTTAAACCAATTAGCAAAAACACCAGTGTCAAGAACAGATGTACTACTATGAGAACTGTCTTAGTCATTACTGAACCTGCTTTCAAGGTTGTGTGTTGTCTGTCTTTGTCCCAGTACTGACCACGGGAGTACGATGGCACCTGCATATGCATATACTACTGGAACATCCAGGGTCTCCAGTCGTAGCCACATCAATGTGTTGCCCTGGGTAAGGACATATGTGGTCGAAGCCACAGCTTATGATCTTGTCTGTGCATCCGTTTTCTGTTGCTTGTAGGTTTTCTAGCTGTGCTTGAGCCGCTGCTTGTTCGTGTTTCCGTACGCACTCTTGGTCTGTGCAGGTCACGGTAAGGGCTGTGATCAAGCCTATCAATAGCCAGGCTGCTATCATTCTTGTGCTCATGCTTGCTCCTCGTTGTATTTCAGAAACTCAGTTTGCCAATCACCCATCCAGCCTTTGGGTGATAGCATTGGTTGGTAGTGTTCATACAGCCTCTCTATAGCTTCATGGTTGCCCTTACTTACGTTTGGCCATATGTCCATATAGATCGTATTGAACTTGGGGTCGAGCCTTCTACTCTTCCACGTGAATACGTCAGCGTCTATGACTGACAAGCGTGGGTCCTTTGGTAAGTGCCGGCAGACTAACTCCATTACGTCTGGGTTGTACTCAAGAACAGTCAAACTGTGTATCTTTGGCCTTTTGGCCAATAGAGCAAACGCAACCATACCCAACCCTAGCCCACCAACCAATACGTGCCCTCTAGCCTGCTCGATCAGTTCGAGATTCGTCGCTCTCTCCATATCAGTGTCGGTCATCATTATCCCACCATGAATGCGCAGTCTTGCGTACTTGCCAGGACTGACACACTCACTAGCGCGGCGATTGATGAAAGCTCGGACCTTACAGAGTGTAGATTGCTCTTCTGTGATGGTGAAGTGCTCTATATGTGCAGAGCCACAATGGCTTTCTGGTATCTTCTCAATCATTCTCGGAAAGATGCTTGGGTTGTACATGCTCACGTTTGTATGCTCTAACAGTGAAGGGTCCGATTGTGTCAATGGGATACGACTCAGTTTCGTAGCTGCACCTTGCGCACCTTTTCTTTCGGAAGACTGGGTCGTGTCCCTCATCTACCTGGTACAGCTTGTGCCCAATGCACACACAGACCAAAAACCACAGTATCTGCATTGCTTCTCTCCTAGTTCTCTTGGAATAGTCCACGGGCAACCCACTCATCGTGCTCAGGGCTGCTTCTGATCTTGAGTGAGGTGGACTCCCCAAAGCACCTCACACCAGCTCCAGGCCCTTCCCCACCAAAGATTCTGATGAGCCCAGCTGATGTGATGTTCCCGAAGTTCTTGAATTGTGCGTGCGACATAGTGGGTGGGAAGATGATCATGTCGTTGTCATCAATGACAACGTACTTCCAGTAGTCTGGCATTTCGTATCTCCTTATGATTGGTTCGCGGAAGAAAGCCAGTTAGATCATATCTTGGCTTCACACAGCGTAACTAGCTTCTTCAGGTGTGCCACTTGCTTTTTTGGTTTACCCGCGTTGCAGAGGCACAAGATGGAGAAGGCTACGTTAGTATCGGTGAATGCATTCCTATTGCGCAATAGGAGTGCTACCTCTGACCTGTAGCTACTAGCCTCAAGTTCTAGCGGCCTCCTGTACAAATCAAATTTGATCTTAGCTGTATCGCCCTCTCCGGTCTTGAGAAACTGAACTACCGACTTTGGTATATCCTTCCAGTGCTTCTTTGTTTCACGCAATAGCTCTTTGATGACGAGGTTCTCAATGACCTTAGCTTTCAAGCCAAAAGCATAGAGAAGGCACCAGATTCTGTCATCTATGCTTATGCGCCTGCTCATGCAGTATGAGCAGGCGCATCCCAGGCCACTTGGTGTCAGCCTTATCTCACTGCCAATACTGAGGTCTCCTACCATCTTGGTAGTGAGTGACCTTACTCCTAGTTGGTGGAAGAGTGATCGAATCTGATTGCGGCTGTAGCATGGACCTGCCTTCAAGATGCTTTTAATTGTGGCTTTGTATCTCATTACTGTTCCTCTTGTTTAATGTGTTCGCGGAGGTTATGAGACTACTTTTGGGATTCGCATACCTCAGCCAGCTTCTTCACATACCATGCTACCGAGTGTATCCTGTAGTCAGCGCACATCTTCAAGATGACATAGGCTGAGTGGTGTACATCCTCGGCATTACCCGTGATGAGTCTGTGAACTAGCCCAGACAGGAATCTCTGATCTGAAGTCAAAGTTGTTACGTCTGCAATCGCAATGAGCTCATCACCTGCCTGCACCACTTTCCCTCTCCCTGTCTTGAGATATTGAATGACCAAGTCTGGGGCATCAGGCCAGAACTTCTTCAACAGCTGCAGTATCGCCGGGAACATGAAGCGTCTGATGGATTGAGCTTTCAGCCCGAAGCAATTGAGAAGGCCCCACAGTCTATCATCTGTCCTGATGCAGGCTTTCATACAGTAAGAGCAGCCACACTGGCCGACAGCTCTGTCCATTTTTACCCTGTTGCCGAGATTCAAGTTGGCAACCATCTTAGGAGTGATGACTTTGACTTTGAGTTTGCGGAAGAGTGATTTGATCTGAGTGCTAGAGTAGCAAGGGCGTGCCTTCATGATGCTTCGAACTGTGGCTTTGCATTTCATCGTTGTTTTCCTTTGATCTTGTTGATCTGAGTTATCGTAGCGAAACCAGCACCCTTCTGACGTACGAATACACCCAAACAGTCGATGCATAGGGACATGGACCCCCTCTTGCCATCCTTGCCAGGACGGTTCTCCTTGGCCACTACATTGGGCTTGTTCGTGCAACGCTCTAGCCCTGGACGTCCTCCTAGTGTCATGAAGGTGTTGCCGTTGGGCTTCATTACCTGACACCTCTTCAAGTCTGCGGGAATCAACTTGGGCATGATAGCCTCTCCCATCCATGAGCAAGAAGTTGAGCTTCTTGATTCTCAACGGCTAGGCTGAAAAACACAGCATTCTCTACGTTACCGTTAGGTATGTAGACTGTCATGTATGCCAACATCAGCTACCTCCACAACAGTTCCAACGTCCTTTACAAGGAAAACCAGTGTGAGGCCATGTTCTCTCAAGATCAAAATCTCATTTACAGCCATGGTGCGGGACATGTTTAAGATCTTACGATACCATTGCTCGCCATGCCTCATACCTAACTCGATTGCATGTTGAATCGTCTTCGTGGGCATTGTGTGCTCCTTGTAGCAAAAGATTGATCTGAATAAACTAGAAGAAGTGGTGTTGTACATTGGGTGCGAGTCACCAAAGGATTGATCATTACAACACCACTTCTTCATAGTTCTTATACCTGCACTACCCATTCTTTGTCACTTGATTTGCGCAAGGCCGGGAGGGCTGAAGATGTGATCTGTTTTCTCTGCAATCCAACCATACTTGAGCATCATGTCTGCCTCTCCTTCATCTTCATAGAAGATGCCCATTAGAACGGTCAGGAATGGAACCATCTGACCGCCCGGCAGTAGATGCCAGTCTACAGTGTGTACTTTGCCCTCCCAGTCAATATCCCCACCTACACCTTTGAGCTCCATCCCACGTATGAAGAAATCATCACCTTCTCGCGGGAGGAACTTCAGATCAATAGCTTTGGTGAATCGTTTGTCGGTGTTTTGGTACTCGGTTCTTATGATGGCATTCATCTAGCTCTTCCTCTCATGTTGCTTTGTCAGTTGGTAGCGGCCGGGAAGGGATTGATCAACTGTGTGCTTTCTACATCATCAGTTGATGCCACCATGGTTGCTCCTGTTCCCTGAAGGATGAATAGCCAGCTTCGCTCTGTCACCTCTGCCTTGTGCCCCTTCAGCTTGCAGCATATCTCTGTGACCTGCGGAAGCCAGGAGCATAGCTGTGGGGCCCACTTGCCCTCATAGGTGCCCTCATCAATCATGTGGGCCAGGAGAGCACTGAACTGCTGTAGGAAGGTCTCAACATCCTTGCAGTCTGTGCCTATGCCCATACTGTCTCCACTCTTGTAGAGCCTTACCATGTGCCTTGTCCTCTCTTCTATGGCATAGGTGCCATGTACGTCGGGACTACTGATACCTCTTGAGTGACATTACCCTCCATGATGCTCAGTATGGCCTCTTCCCACTTCTCCAGTGGCGGGACGTTTAGCCATAGAACTAGTGCCTCTCTTATCCCTTTCCATGCCGGTGTGTAGTACTCCGGCGGAAGATAAGTTGCATCACGCCGTACCATCAAGAGCTTCTCTCGTAATGCCCACATCCCTTCGGGTACGTACTTGAGTATTTGATCAATTACATTGGCTGGCTTTCTAGTGCTTTGCATCTAGTGCTTGTCCTTTCTTCAAACAGTGTGGCCGGTAAAGAGATCAAGTCACGTATAGTGTGACCATGAGTACCGTATCACCATGCTTATGGCCTTCTCCCAGTCATGAACCGGCGGGATGTGAAGAGACTTCTCTAGTGCCCTGGTCAGGTTAAACCATGCTGGATGCTTGTACTCCGGCGGAAGATAGGCTGAGTCGTCTCGTATGGTCTCTAGCTCCTTACGTAGAGCCGCCAACGGTTGAAAGTGAATATTCCCCTCCTCTGCGGGTATGTGTATAAGAATGTCATTGATCACATCGAATGGGTCTCTAGACATAGATTTGTCCTCCACCCTACTTATACCTGCTCTACCCCACTCTCTTGCCCTTCCTTACCTTTCCTCAAACAAAACGACCGGCGGAAGAAGAGTCACTCTATCCCTCACTTTCAGTAACCCCCTCACCTACTACCCTGGCTACTACAGATGTGAGACTGATTGCATAGAGGCACTGATTGCATGGGTATGTGTACTCTCTAGCGTTACATTGTAAGTGGCTTATGATCTGTTTTTAATAGATCGAGCTAATTCCTTAATGATGTCGTGTAGTTACGTGACTAGGTCGTATTGATAGACCCCTATGTCGTGTAAGTGCGTAAAAGTACTTGCAATATGGGTGTTCTTGGTCAATTATTAGATCTTATGAGCACCCATCCTCAGTAGCCTGAGACCTTCTCACTAGCCTCTCCTCAGTAGCCTCTCCTCAGTAGCCTCTCCTCAGTAGCCTGGGTAGCGCATATGCAAGGAGCCTGAAAATGTACGAAGAGTCGACACAACGCATGGTGAAGTCTAGAGCTGAAGGATGTCCTAGGTGTGATGGTGAGCTAGCCACAGTTCTTCCCGGCTCTGTTGATATAGAGCGGGTATGCATCTGCAGGTCTTGTGCAGCTGTGGTGACCTACAGTGATGTAGACGTAAACGGGATGGCGGAGGCACAGGCTCTATCTTCAGCACCTCTATCCCATAGGCGTACAGCTTCAGCCTAAGACCCGCCAGGCTCATTCTAGTGGCCGGCAAGGGTGTTGTAGAGCAGTGCTTGCTCACTCAGTTAGCTATGTCTTTATGAATTGCTAGCCCCCTAGTGCCCCTGGGTCACGCATATGGTAGGGGTAGGGGTACCCATCCAAACAGATCAAGGTACCCTGGTTCACGCATATGGCATAGTGAGTAGGGTCTGATCAATTTGGTCCTGGTACTCTGTGTTGTGTGTATGGTGGGGGGTACACTGGGGACTTTGATCTAATTGGCTCTAGAACCATAGGGAATGCCTATGGGGTGGGGTAGGGGTATGGGGCAAGGGCTAGGTAATTTGCGGGTATAAGTATAGTGAGGCTGATATCACGTTTTTAGATCAACAACTTACCAAGAGAGGCACCATGAAGACCACGACGGGAATCATTGCTAAGGGAGACTTAGATCTAGGGCATCGAGAAGAACATCACCAAGTAGAAAGGATGGAAAGACCCAACATAGTTGAAGACAGGACTAACCTGAGGGGAGCGATAGCTCTTGATGAGGAGCTTCTACAGCAAGAAGCGGAGGAAAGGGAGGCATCCCTAATGGACGACGAGAAGGCAAAGCCACCCTACAGGAGGGAGCACCATGATTAGGGAACTCACTGAAGAGGAGAAGCCTATAGTTGAGCGAATGTTGAGGAAGGCACCAGATGGAGAAAAGAGGGACAAGGCGAGGGCTGCGATCTCAGGTCTGCTGGGAATAGGGTACACCTGGATTGAGTTAGATAGGTCGAACATAGTAGAGATGGTATTCGTACAAGATTTTCTTTCCAGCAAGCAACACTACCTAGGGAATCCAGAAGCGGTTCGGCGTATATGGGAGGTACTGCGGTTGCAATTCGGCATGAGTGATAAGCAGGTGATGCAAAGGCTCGATGATGTATCTACAGAGAAGCTAGATGGGAACGAAGATTTAGTTATGGCATTTCATCGGGCACTGGTTGGTATACGGTGGATGGATTGTGGATTCCCGGCCATTAAGATCAGTCCAAAGTGGGCAGCAGCAGCACTATGTACGAGGGTCACCAAAGACGTACTAGAAGGAATCAAACCACCGTGGGAGTCCTTTAAGATCTTAATGCCGAAAGATCCTATAGTGTACTGGAAGCACCCCAGTCTGGAACACCCTGAAACAAAGCCAAATGCATTGAGTGAGATATGTGTCAAGTACAACCCAGACTCTGGCATTTGGGTCTTACTATTTCATAGTGCTCCTGGCAATCAAGCTGCCATGCTGACTGTGTCTAAGACTACCAGTCTACTGAATGACATCGATGTTTGGGATCTCGATGGGGGAAATGTTTGGGAAAACAACGTGGCCAAGTTGTCCTGTAGATTGGTTGTCTCTATACTCTGTACCTTCTCTGGGAACCATCTCACTCAGATCAATAGGGAGGTCCATGAGCAGTACGAGCGTGTGGGCAAAAAACGAGCATGTACACACCCAGTAGTTCGTGAGTTCCAACTGACCGAACCTGTGACGGTAGACCTGACAGAACATGTGCAAAGCTTCCAGCTAGGAGACCACCACAAGGGTAAGAAACTCGAGGTCCAGTTCATGGTCGCTGGACATAGGAAACGCCAACCCTATGGCCCTGGCCTCTCCCTACGTAAGCAGATATGGGTCCAGCCCTATTGGCGTGGCCCAGAAGATGCCCCTATTGCATTACGACCACATGTGATCAAAGGCCCTGCACCAGTTCCAGCTGCTTGATCGAAGTCAGTGTGATTGAGCCATTGGGCTCTTTCACTTTAGCCGTGGAACCTACTAGACCTGAGTACCTACTGGTCTATTGAGCTACTGCGTCACGTACACTTATGTTTTAGTGCGCGCTATTTGATCTAAGCACTCTGTCATTGCAGAAGTAGGAGAAAAGGCGGTATAAGGACCCTGACCCCTACTAATGCTATGAAGGAGGCATGATGAACACGAAACCGCTAGAACGATTACAGAAGCAAAAAATCCAGGTACTACTGAGTCTGAACTACTTAGATCTAATAGAGAAGGTGCTGGGAGAAGCTGATGGCGCTGGGTGGGCCGCTGGCCGTACAGGTTCTGTGAGACATGACTTGGAAAGCTTGCTGAGTAGAGTAGAGGTGGCTCGACTAGCAGAAGCCAAACGTGTAGTGCATGTTTCCCTTAAGCGGGCAAATAAAAGGATCAAGTGAACCTTCTCCGCCGGCTGTTTCGAAAGAAGGCCAAATGCTACACGTATACTATAGCTAGGGATGAAGAGGAGGCAGTGCACGACACCGAGCGTGTTGGTGGCACACTAGATTTGAGCGAGGCTCTACTGGAGCTGATGCATTTAAGGGAGGACAGGGAGGTCCAGGGACCTTGGAAGCTCTACCATATCGAAGTCTCAGTACACCACGAAGTTCAAGTAGACATCCTGGAGGACTAGATGGAATTGATCAAGAAAGTACGTCGATGGCTTGAGAGCTGGCACAAGTGGCCTTTCCGCCACATCAGTAAGGCACTGTACTGGCTCCGGACCCACACCTACAACCGGTACCATATGTTAGACATGCGTAGTCCAGTTAACGGATACTCGTGGGGATACAGTGACAAGAGCTATTTGATCTTATTTGCCAACATGGCTCTTCTCCGTGACTTCATCGAGAAGGAGAAGGGATTCGAGTGCCATGTAGACTGGAGGTCAGCTGCAGAGGTAGCAGAGGCAAGAAAAGATGCTTGGAAACTGGAGGGGAAAGCTTCGGACTATGAGGAGGAGGATGATTGGGCTGCTGCCAACAGGGATGCACATGCGGTAGCCAGACTCGAGATGCTGACCATCTACGATTGGTGGACCAGGGGCAGGGCAGCAGAGCACAAGAAGGAGGACGAGCTTCTGGAGGCTGCCTATCCTAATCCTTTTGAGTTCGAGCCAATTCCAGGTTCCAACATGCTTCGATTGAAGAGTGATGAGACACCAGAGCTCAGGAAGTTACGGGACCAATGTCATGACATGGAGACGCTACTGGAGGAGAAGGACGAGGAGATGCTGATTCGTCTGATCAAAGTAAGTGGGTACATGTGGACCTAGGGGCTTTTGATGTTTAACCTACTGCATCGTTGTGAATCAGTGATTCTGTGGGTCAGTGTTGGTCTAATAGTCTTACTCACATGTGGTTGGTTCCTACTCATGGTGGTAGGAACCATTCACGATTATCGAGTACACAAGCGAATTGTACGAAGGATTAACCACATAACTAGAGGGTCTAAATGAGCATCACCAAGCTAGCCGACTGTTTGAATGGGCACGAGCCAATGCTCGATAGAAAGAGGGACGTCAAGACAGGGCGTATCGTTTATCAAGAGCACTGCACCTGTACAGGTGGGCCGAACAAGTACTCGATACCAGAAGCAGAGAGTGGATGGAACGCATTCATCAGGAAGCTAGTTGAGAGGGCAATACCAAGGGAGGCAAGGTAGCCATGGACATGTCGCAATTGCAGGGATTGAATCTACAGGAGACGAAGGAGGCTATTCTCATGTTGGCGCATTTGGCTGACGTGAAGATGGTACGTTACAGTGAACCAAGGAACTATCATGAGAAGGGTTTGTGGATACACTGGAAGGGTCTCAGAGATGGTTTATTTGAATTGGTGACCCGTCAAGTGGGGGTACTAGAGGCAACCGAGATGCAGTATCACTGCGAGATGGGAAAGGACAAGTAATTGGATCAGCCAAAGATAGAAGAGAAGTGCATTCGTCTAGACAATCTACAATACATCATGCCTGGCTGGGGTTGTTGTCAGTGCCGAGTGTACAATGACTACAGCCGTCCAGTCTGTAAGAACTGTGGTCACACGCCTTGTTACCCACTACCGGAGGGAACCACATGACTATGTACCAGTGGTTGATGAAGGCATACAACGAGCATGCTGGCATTTCATTAACCCCAATCGAGACCAAGGAGCTAGCGCACGTGATGAGGAAGCTAGTCCAGTACAAGCGCACCCACAATGCACACGTAACATTCAGCAAGAAGCGCAAAAGGATCAAGTGATGGGTATAGACCATAAGTACAATGACAGGGACGCTCCCATTCTAGGGTTCAGAGGTCCTACCAAGTGGCTTTCCAACTTCTGGCCAGCTGACATCAAATTTGAGGGTCTCATATACCCTGCCAATGAGAACGCATTCCAGGCAGCCAAATTCCCGCAGGAGGAAAGGCTCAAGTTCACTGTATGCAATCCCAGGGAAGCCAAGGAGATGGGCAAGACTACGCCAATGAGCGAGCTTCGACTGAAGGAGTGGATGGGTGGTCTTCGGGACATGGTTATGCTCCAGGTTAACATGGAGAAGTACCGAGCTCATGAGATACTGAGAAACACACTCATTGCTACTGGGAATGCCTATCTAGAAGAGACCAACAACTGGGGGGACAGGTACTGGGGAGTATGCGGTGGCGAGGGAGAGAACATGTTGGGTAGAATCCTCATGGAGCTCAGAACGCACCTGAAGCTAGACTGGAAAACGCACTTGTATGCATACGATGAGCGTATGATGGACAACATTAAACAATGCAGGAGGGTTGCCTAATGACGGTACGACGACTGAAAAAAATGCTGGCCTTGTCCAAATTGTCAGATGATTCTGAGGTTGCAGTTCACACAGACTCAAACTTTAGAGACCATACAGTGAGTGGCTGTCGCTGTGAACCCCTCCGGTCACGCTACTTTGCTGGTCATGAACCTAAGTCCAAAGAAACAGACTGCCTGATTTTGGATGTTGACTGAGTAGCCAATGCCTAAATGCACTCACAGATGGCAGCGAGTACCCCATCTAGGTAGATTCAAGTTCAAGTGTGATTGGTGTGAGTTGTTTGGTTTTTGTACTGAGTGGGGTAAGAACGGGAAGATACTTCCGCACTCCCAGGAAGTATCAAATGATTTGAGAGAGCAGTACATTCAGTTGACTCTACGGAGGAACGGTAAGGTACCTCCTTCCAAGAGCAGCATATATGCTCCACCTCTTCCTTGCATATTACCTAGAGTTAGAAGTCATGAAGAGCACCGCGAGGATTAAGATACCTACATTCTGTCTACACCATTGGAAGCCTATTCCTGCAATAGGTGTACGCAAGTACATGTGCACCGAATGTTTGATGTTTGGGTTCAGGTTGAAGTGCGATCTTGTGTCCAGAACACACGAGCACTCAGTTGAAGTGTCTAATGACCTGTTAGACCAGTACTTGGCCCTAGTACCCGTAGCTACGTATAAGGAGCCGGAGAAGAGGTCTGGACCTAGACCTGGTCCATTCAGAATGCTCGAGTACGATGGCTGTGAGCATAAGTGGGTTCCAGCTCCAGAGTATAGTGACTGCCGTCACTCACGGTTGCAATGTACCAAGTGTAAAAGGTTGGGGAGAAAGCTGGCAACTGGTGAGATAACTCCCTTTGTCAAAGAGTACGACGATAGCTTGCGGAGAAGTCATAAGGTCCAGCAGCGCCTTAATCAGGAGCCAGCATGTGCCCATGAGTGGAAGCCAGTACCACAACTAGATACTAAGTGCGTGAAGCGCTACGAGTGTAGTAAGTGTAGATGGTTGGGGTATAGAGTGGGTGTAAGGGTTCCGATCAAAACACACACTGTATATTCTACTGACAGAATAAGATCTGAATATGAGCTGAACAGAAAGGACTCCAATGGTAAAGAAGAACAAAAAGACGGCGTCTTGCCCGAAGAACCCAAAGTGGCGCTCAATATTCAAGAGTGCGGTGGGGAATCATAAGGGTAAAAGGAACTGTGTGTCCCCTCCACAAAAGACAATACCACCATATGAGATACATACAGACGGGAGAACAGTGTGGGTGAATAACCCTACATGCGTAGCTAGGTTCTGCAGACTTTCATATGAGTTTGTGAATTTCGATAAGCTAGAATGCGTAGGCTTCGTTGCCAAAGGGTCCACAATCGAGGACTGGAGGACTTTTGTACTTGCTGTCTTCACAAGATTTGGAATCGCCATTCCAGATAAGTTCATGCCTAGCTACGTAGGAAAGCCCAGCCTGACCAAGGCGGAGTGGGCACTGCTGGAGGCGACAGATGGTATGTCACGTGGATCAGACCTGCGAGACTCAACAGGAATGTCAGACACTGAGGGTAATGCCATCATAACTTATGTCAAGAGGTTACGGTTGGAGCATGATGATGAATGGCGGAAGACAACGTGGGTAGAAATCATGTCTAAGGCGGATTAGATCAATGGGCAAGAGACGTACTTACAGATTGATAGCTGAAGACCAATGGCTACCCAGTGGCTTCGTGACTAGAGACATGAATCGGTATAACAGAGCCTGGACAAAGCTAGGTCGTACTTTGTCCAGCTTCTTTGATAAGAGATGCTTCGGTTGTAACCCAGGGTTCGTATTCGAGGGCCCAAGGGAACCCACTAGACTGGCATCAGAGGATGCGATCAAAATCTGGGAACTCATCAACAAGAGGAAGTGGAAGGACTAGCGCATGATCAGACCCAGTAATGGTGCGGCCCCATTCGAACTACCAGATGCGCCTGTGGATGGCTACAAGGTCACCTGGTGGAGAGTTGAGGGTTTTGATGACAATGTCCACGTGATCGAATGCCATGCCACGTACTATGTACACAAGAAGTGGAATGAGTACTGTCCAGATAGACCGGGTGGTGCAGACATCATAGATTCGTGGATGATACAGGACATAATGAGGTGTAGGGGTGCTGGTTGGTCTAGCGCCTGGGATCTTGATGACTGGAAGAGGGACAAGTATTTCAGCACCAAGAAAGAGGCACTAGAGGAGGTCATACGGCAGTTAAGAATGAGCAGAGAGGAGTTTGTCAGTCTGAGCATACGGTGTGCTGACAACATCCACAAGCTGTTAGCAGAGCTGGGAGGTTTGTAAATGTGGACTTCACTAGTGTGTTTGTTCTTGGGGGCACTTACCTCTAACCAAGTTAGAGGTTGTCGTACACGCACCTCGGGATACGGGGCACTTTGAGGCCAGTGGGCCGTGTGCTTCACAAATCATGTCCCAGGCACTTCGTGCTGCACAGGGATTCACTACAGTGTCTTTGCTGTGCCCTAGATGCAGTAAGATCAAAGTAATCGAACAATGAACTGCTTTGCATGCGGTGGCCCGTACCATCCAGCTACGGGCCACTTGTTCCGTGAGTATGAGGGCGTCGCTTATTGTGGGCCTTGTATCCGACACTTCATCAACGAGTTCGTTAAGAATATGATGCAAGGTAGGAGATGGGGAGGAGTGAACTTCTATGAAGAGGCCGCAAAGAAACAAACAGGAGAAACCAATGACTCAAATCAAAAAGCCATATGACAGCCTATTGAACTATCGAGATTTTGTCCTCGATCTACTTCCCTATATTCACTGCACCAGTCGTGGTTCTGGTATTGGTAATAGAGCAACATTTCGTGTTGAGCTCAAGACAACACTACCTCCGGAACTAGTACAAAGGGCTATCTCTTTCAGTATGGCCTGTGTGGCGTGTGGCAAGAACATCAACCCATTCCGGTCCAGGGGGGAGAACCTACGTGGGAGGGCTGTTGGTATCTACTACTCAGCCACCTGTCCTACTGTGGTGAATAATCGGTGCTGCAGGACCACGCTAGCTACAGCAGAGTTTGAATTGGTTGCTCACGCAGTACTAAGGGTAAAAGGAACTGTGTGTCCCCTACTAACAGCACAGAGATAGCCATGAATACGCTCAATAATGGGCCATGTATTGGCGGGCACGCTTGGAGAAATATACGTTGTTGGTTCAGAGTGGGCGAGTACTTGTGTGCCAAATGTGGTTTCTTTGGTTTCAAGCGTGACAATGCCATAGTGCAATCGAAAGCACACATCGAGTGTGCTTGGTTCGAGTCAAATGAGATAGTCTTTGATTTGGATATGCCAGATGTCCTAACAGTATCGTTGGACGGTTTGAAGTACTACACGTCTATGGCGGAGCCAGAACTGGACTACAGGATTAGTCAGTTCGAGCGTGGCACACGTATGTATCGTTTTCATGAAAGGAACAAATGGCATACATCATTGGGTATCTTACCCCAGGACAGGAGCAGGAACTTGCGCGTAGAGGCTGGGAGCTAGAGGATGCTCCTTTTCCATTGATTCCTGTCAATTGCGCCAGAGATGCGCGTACACGGTACAAGATGGTATGGGTAGATAATGACATGCTCAGCATCATGTCAGGGCCGGACTGGGACAAGGGCCCACCCAAAGAGACTGAGAGGAGGATACGCCGTGGGACATAAACGAGATATTCTGTGCGGTGAATCAGGTTGCCTAATAAGTACAGCATTCTGGAGGCAGTGCCCTATGTCATTGTGTGCACTAGATATAGGGTTCTGCCCAGAGCATGGTGGCGAAAAGAGGGCCGAGACCGAGATGCGGAAGCATTTGGAGCACCACCCAGCTCAGGATGCCAGATGAGTACGAAGGTAACGAAGAGAGCACTTTGTGGTCAATGTACTAGTGGTTGGGTACCTGAAACACCGAAGACCTTTGATCCAGGTTGCCGTGGGTGCAAGAAGAAGCTAGCCAGTGGTCTCAGGACTGGCAAAGAGCCCTTACCACCCAAACGCGGTGGATGGGCAGTAAAGAAGCCCCACATGTCACCGGAGCGTTTCAAAGCAGCTGTGACAGGGCTGAAGCAAGTACGGCTAGGAAAACTAGGACCAGTAAGGTAAAAGGAGAGTCATGCTCGAGAGCGTACCGCCGGATGTCCATGACATCTACAAGAGAGTTTTGATCATGTTAGCCGTAATAGTGGCACTGATTTCAGCTAGGAAACTGTTCCCAGAATTCTTCCAGTGCCAGAATCCCGAATGTCAACGAACACACGTGGGGGAACCATGAAAGAGTATCTACCACTTATGGGAGGCATAGCTCTGATCTTAATTGCACACAGTCTTCGCTCCATGGAGCGAAGGGTGGCAGAGCTAGAGACTTGGATCAAGAGGCACAAGGCAATATTCAAAGGTAAGGATGAAGCATGAAGATCAAGAAGGCGAAGCGACCACCGACTTCTAGGTGGTCGATGCGGGTGGAAGAGTCATACAAGGGTTGCCGGGAGAGTGATAGGTACGTTCAGATCTTATTTGATGGTAAGGTCGTAGTGTACATGAACTACGCTCTGGGCAAGTACAGGGACGCAGTTGCAAAGAGGTTGGTGAGTGCTCTCAAGAAGGCTGGTGTAGTTGTGAAGCTTCCAGAGTTCAATGATGGTACGGAGCCGACAACATGAGCCAGCTGGAGTTTCCAAAGGGGCATCCTATTCACGAAGTGCCCCTACACGGCAAAGATCAGTTTGGGCATTTGCCCAAGAAACGGAAGAAAGGAGCTGCCAGCGTGAATAAACCTTTCCTCGGAGAAGCTGACTACCAGGCAGATTTGAATAAGGCCAAGAAAGAGCGGAGCAAAGAAGAAACACCACTGTGTGCGGGTTCCAAGAAGAGCCCCTACTGCAACCATTCTAAGAAACTGCACAGCGGCAAGTGGGGAAGTTGTACATGGCAGCAAGGTAGTCAGTTTTGCTGGTGCAAGAAGTACATGCCCCCCAAGCATCGGGAGAAGAAGAAAAAGCCGGCTTGGGCGCTCAAGCATCGGAAGACCAAGAAGATCAAGTACTGGTACATCGACTATCACGATGGAGTGGTGTTTGTGATCTTAGGAGCAACTCTGACACCGTGGATGGATATGTTCTGGAGGGCAGCAGTGTCTGCTCTGAATACCTGCAATGCTACTGCATCAGCAGATCTAAGTGTATATGGGATCAAATGAAAAACAAGAAAAAGATCGAATATAAGATATCACTATCCTACCCAGTAGAAGAGTACCCAACATTAGACAAATTCTATGAGGGGTTGGTGGGTCGGAAGCGTGGAAGTTCTGGTTTGGGTTTCGGAAGAAGGGACATAGAGTGGTACACCAAGTCCAAAGACATGCGTACCAGGATATTCAACAAGCTGAAGAAGAATCTACGTCCGGGTGTAGAAGTTGATGTTATGGAGGTAGGAGTATGAGTGAGATCAATATACATCTATCGAAGGCTACGAAGAAGCTTACTGCTGGTCTTTCATCAGGTGTGATGGCAGAGTTGACGTCGGATGAAAGCACTGCTCTATTGAAGGCTATAGAGGCCAAGGAAGAGATGGCAGCTCCCAAGACTCCGGTAGTCTTGGGAGTGCCAGGAATTTTCGTATCAAAGGGTAGTGTGTCGGTATTCCTTTCCTATGATCGAGAGCATGGTTTCTCGATGATTGCAATTGCACATCAGGCAAAGAAGCTACTGATGGAAATACTAGAATGACACTCATAGAGATGTGCAAGAGGCACGATTTTCTGGTGGGTGAGATCAAAAAGCGTTCGACAGCGCAGGGCTGCCCACCAGATATGCTCGAGCTCTCTGACGCACGTAGAGCGTTGGCTAAAGACATGACCGAACTTGTGAAGAAGTATCTGAGTGCAATAGCCGGTAGGTTTATTATCCCGGCTATGGAAGAGGGAGAATTGCTCTACTTCAATACGTGGTATAACCTCCATAGATTCACGGAGGAAGCATGAGCAAAGAAGAACAAGAACTGGTAGCAGTAGTTGAAGAGATACTTCAGCATGACCCACTAGCTAACACTGGAGCATTCCCCTGTGGTCTGTGTGGCCGACGGCAGACCCAGGGGCACTACTCCACTTGTCCTTTCATCAAGGCACGAAAGGCACTGGAAGGCTGGATCAAATCACAACAGAATAAGGAGAGTGCAATGACAGAAGAGCAGGCTCGAGTAATCCAAGAAGTGGCCCAAGAGATGTACGCTATTTCAAAAGATCATGGATTCCATGATAACGAGGCCCCGATACGCCCAAATGTAGTAGAAGAGGCTATGGTAACTCATGTTACCCTAAAGCAGCACATGGGGGAGTGGATTGCCAATCTGCATGGTGAAGTTTCAGAGCTTTGGGAAGCGTACAGGAATCGCAAGCTATTCGCGAAGACCGAGAAGGCAGTAGACATATCGAATGCGGAAGAAGAGCTAGCTGACACTGCAATCAGGTGTATGGACACAGCTGTGTCGTTGGGGGTAGATCTAGGTAAGGCCATCAGACTGAAGTCTGGCTACAACCGGAACAGGCCACACAAACATGGCGGAAAGCTGGCTTAGGGTCATGATCAACTGTCCAAACCCAGATTGCATGGAGAGGCTAGATTCAGAGGACCGCGATCTATTTGAGATTCACGGTCCTCTGGTGTGCCCGTCATGTGGAAAGAAAGGCTGTAGTCAGTGTATGCCCTCTGGCAGAGGCTGCTTATGCCTCGAGTGTGAGGAGGCACGTACCTCTTTGCAGAAAGTACAAGGATTAGTTGATGGCAGCACAGCCGGTAGTACGAACAGTAGTCGAATGCAAGTCCTGCGAGAGTGTAGGACCAGATCATAAGAGCTTTTTCTCTCTACGATGGCTCATAGAACTGGTCCTTGACTGTGGTCACACTGCAAACTTGAGATTGCCGTCAGGTCTTCTTCCTGGTCTGGTACGTAGAGATCCTAGTAACCTCTCTCTGTGGAAGGGTGAGAAGGTGGCTTGTCACCTGTGCCATAAAGGAACGGGGTAGCCCTTGCCAATGGTAGTGCATGGTTGTATTGTCCAGACATAGGCCGAGGGCAATACAACCATGCACCCAAGAACCGTCATATTTGGTGGTACGGGCTTCATAGGAAGTCATCTCGCGGAAGAGCTGATCAAGTACAAGTACCCAGTTACCATACTGGGTAGGGATAGTAGGCGTCTCAGTACCCTGCCCCCACTCGTACAGAGTGAGGCTAACTTCATTGCGGGTGATTACAGAGACTCGTGGACAGTCTCTGGAGCTCTAGATGGGTGTGACCTGGCTATTCACGCCATATCTAGTACAGACCCAGGGCTGGGAAATCTAAATCCAGCAATGGACGTAGAGAACAATCTTGTGCCTATGATCCGATTCCTGGAGCAGGTGAAGGCACACAGGGTTAAGCATGTGATGTTCCTCTCTTCTGGAGGTACTGTATATGGCCGCACGACATCTCAAGTTACAGAGGATGATCCCACCAATCCGATCTGTTCTTACGGTATAGTCAAGCTGGCCATGGAGAAGTATCTCCACATGTACAGCGAGACCTATGAGGTCAGAAGCACAATAGTACGTCTAGCTAACCCATATGGTGAACGGCAGAATCCAGAGCGGGGGCAGGGCATTATATCGGTGCTTTTAGATCGAGTGGGTAAAGGTCTTCCTGTTTACATATACGGTAAGGGCGAGATCAAAAGAGACTTCATCTACATTACGGATGCAGTCAAAGCTATGCACGCCCTACTTGAGGATGCTTATGCCAGACCTGCTTGTTCCGTATTCAACGTAGGAACTGGTATGGGAACATCCATAAGCAAGGTGTTGAGTCATGTAGAGGCAGTCACAGGTAAGATGGCAAACGTAGAGTACCGTGACGCCAGGTCTGTGGATGTGCCTGTGAATGTCTTGAGTGTCCTAAAACTGATCAAGACCACTGGATGGTGGCCGTACTATAGTCTGTTCGATGGTATCTGTAGAACGTGGAAAGCGATGCAAGATGGACAAAATATTTGTTCTGGGACTGCCACACTCTCGCACGATTGATCCCAACAAGTACGCTGAATTCTCAACCTGTGCCTTCACTGCAGAGATATGGAACCTCTGCAGGATGTTGAGTGCACAGGGGTACCATGTAGTTCATCTTGGTACTGAGGGCTCCAATCCAATTTGTGCTGAGCAGGTGGATGTAGCGAGCTACAAGGATTTGGGAGATCTGTATGGCAGCCGGAAGATGACAGAGGAGTATGAGGCGTTCAAAACCGATGAACGCCACCTGGCCCATAAGATCAAGTTCATGAGCAATTGCAAGGAGGCCATCAAGGCGCGATGTGGTGCGAACTACACCTCTGTCGTGTGCTGTCCACTAGGTCAGGTGCATAGCATGGCTATAGAGGGTGTGGAACAGCTCATTGTGGAGAGCGGAATAGGGTACCAGCACCCCTTTGCCAAGTTCCGTGTTTACGAATCCTATGCTTGGTATCACTACACTATGGGTGTGGACAGGCAGATGGGCGATACCTGGTATCACACAGTAATACCTTGTGCATTTGATCCGGCAGCCTATGGACCAGTAGTTCCCACGGCAAAGAAACTGAACTACTTTGTGATGGCTTGCAGGCTACACGATGACAAGGGGGTCAACATTGGTGTCTCAATAGCGCGAGAGTTGGGGATACCCATTAAGATCATAGGCCAGGGTGATGCAGGCCCCTACCTAGGGCCTGGGGTTGAGTACCGTAAGCCTATGAGCGGGCCGGAGTTAAGAGAGCTGCTGAGGTATGCCAAAGGTCTTTTCCAGCCTACTAGGTACGTCGAACCATTTGGGAAGGTGACGATAGATGCAGGGTTATCGGGGTGCCCTGTAATCACAACAGACTGGGGTGTATTCACAGAGACCATTCAGCACGGTAAGACTGGGTGGAGGTGCAGGACTTGGGAACAGTTCAAGTGGGCTGCTCAGCATGTAGGAGATATAGACCCCAACGTATGCCACGACTGGTGTGCAGAGAACTACAGCTTAGATCGAGTGGGAAAGATGTACAAGGAGTACTTCGACTCACTCCTCGATCTCAACAAGAGTGATGGATGGCACACAGACCATCCAGAGCGTACTCAACTAGACTGGTTGACATTAGATCACTCAATGCTTGGAGGATAGAAATGAAGAGTATATTCGCGTACAGCGTTTGCATGGTACTGATACTGGCGATGATTCCCGTAGACCTTGTACGGCTGGGGCTAGGGAAGCTGTTGTACGGTGGAGAGGTCAAATGAGGCTGTTCGGGTTATTCTATGATCCAGACAGGTTGATTTTAGATACTGAAAGAGGTCCTAGGCGTACACACAAAATCGAGGTTCACTTCAAGTGGGTAGACATGTGGGTGGGTGCATTCTGGGATCGTGATTTGCGGACGTTGTGGGTGTGTCCTTTTCCCATGCTAGCAATTCGTATTCTGTTTGGGAGGGCCGAATGATCAATTTTGTACTAGGTATGCTTACTGGAGCTACGGCTTTGTTTGTTGTCTCCTGTGTTATAAACCACCCGATGTATACCGCTGCCTGTAAGCACTTGGCTTTGTCCAAGAAAATGCTGGATGAGCAGCAGCGAATTTTCCAAAGAGTGCAGCAGAAACTGGATACCGGCAGATGCTCATGTGGCCACTGTGACTGTGCTTCATGAGCATCGTCGCTACACACAAGTGTCCAGGATGTGGGCTAGCTCAGGACTTCATAGTAGACAACGGGATGATCTTACGAATCCCCAGTCAAAAGGAAGAAGACGAGAGACGTAGAGCGGTTTTGTCCTGGAAATCTGACATTGAAACACACAGAGAAAGAATGGCTAGGGTAAGCAAGGAAACGGAAGAGATACTGAAGGGATGGCCTTCAGAGCAGAAGTATCAGCTTATAGGTCTGCTCAGAGATTTGTGGGCATGGTTGACCGGGCATACGAATGTCACACCTGGAGGACCTACAGAACCTCCTACCGACCTTAGATCTGTGTGCCCCAGAACTGGTAAGGTACGAGATGGAGACCTGAAGTACGCAGGATCTTGTGGTGGGTGGCAGTGTACCCACCATACATGTACAGGGGCTTCCTGTAGTCATTGCGGTGGAACTGGTAGATGCCCTGAGAAGGTGGCGGAAAAGAAATAGTTGACAGTTTCCAGATTCAGGTCCAACCTCAAGGTTGAACATGGTCACCTTACTGCATACGCCAGAACCCACAACCCGTTTGGGCTGGGCAATGGTGTATGCAATCGCCAATTCCCCATCATGCCCGAGCTTTCAAAAACACCTAAAGCTCGGGCAGAGAGATAGAGAAGGTGGCTCAAGATGATACGGTAAGTCAAGAAAGAATTCATCCTGAGCCACCACTTGAAAGAGTGGTGGCTTTTTTGTTATAAGGAGCTCACTATAGATCAATAGCCAATTTTGGGCAGGACGCGCTAAGGTAGCCATGGTGTCTGTAAAACACTTGCTTCGGCACAGTGGGTTCGATTCCCACCCGGCCCACATGATCGTAAGTCGCTCTAACTCAACGGCAGAGGGTCAGCCTTTTAAGCTGATGGTTGTGGGTTCAAATCCCACGGGCGACACGAAAACAGAATATATGCTGCTCTAACTCAATTGGAAGAGAGCCTGGCCCTTACCCAGGTGGTTGTGGGTTCGAGTCCCACGGGCAGCACGAATCTTTGACAATGTAATAGTTGATCATGCGGCGGAGGAAACCACCTCCGCATTATGCCCCAGAAGCTTGTGTGGACTGAGCGCGGCCCTGAAGAGGCTGAGGACACGGTTCGACTCCGTGCTGGGGCACAAGATGAAAAAATATGTGATCTATGAAAATCCAAATTCAACAGAACGTGGGATTTCACCCAAAGATAGGTGGATAGGTTGTTTGAAGGTAGATACAGCAGGGCAACCAATGCAGGTTGTACTAGAGTTCGAAGCGGAGACATGGAATGAGGCCATGCAGAAGTACAATGATCATTATGGGTATGGCAAGTACGTACCCATGGAGTAAAGACTCTTAGATGACTGCCCGTTATCTTTTCTCCGTCTGGCTATGCGGGTAGTTCGACGGAGAGAAGGTATCGACCATCTATTCCTGGGTATGCAAGAGTGGGCTAGTTACGTTCCCCAGGCGGAATGGATCTCTGTAGGCGACCCAAAGCAGGGGACTGTGATCCAAGCTTGACACCCCGGAGAGACGGGGGACTATTGGGGGTTAACACAATTGGCTAGTGTGACGGTCTCTGACACCGTTTATCAGAGTTCAACTCTCTGGCCCCCAGCTATTCCGGTGTCGCTCAATGGTAGGGCGTCCGGCTTTGACCCGGAATACGGGAGTTCAATCCTCTCCACCGGAACCAACAGTGTGTAGCCTAGATGGTTCAGGCACTCCGTTCGGGGCGGAGACGACATCAGTTCGATTCTGATCACACTGACTGACGGCATCTCCGAAAGAGATGCTAATGAACCGTAGGATTGGTTTCCTCCTCCCATTACGGTGTCGAAAAGATGGGGGAATGCAAGTGTAGCTCAGATGGCAAGAGCAGCCGCTCGATAAGCGGCAGGTCACAAGTTCGAAGCTTGTCACTTGCACTGTGGCCGTAGCCAAGTGGAAAGGCGGGAGGTTGTGGCCCTCCTATACGTGAGTTCGATCCTCACCGGTCACCCTAGATGTTACGCCAGTACCAGAACGACTTGCCAAAAACATGCAGACCAACTCGCATTGCGGTTGTCATCAATGGTCTCCCCTCTCACACGTCGGGGCACCTCCTTTCTAAGTCGTCAGCCCTAAGCTGTCTGCAGGTCTTTGGGGGCTGGTGGGACCGTAACATCTTTCCGGGGTGTAGCTCAGTTGGTAGAGCGCGTGCTTTGGGAGCATGAGGTTCGCAGGTTCGAGACCTGTCACCCCGACTGGTGAATACAAGCAGTGATCTGAACGGTTACTTCATGTTGGAATGTAAAAAGCCGTTCTAATTAGTCTCTTGTGTTCGCCGCGTTTTTGTGCCAGAAGTAGTGAATTGATCGGATACTTCCATTGCAAAAGGAGGAGATGGAGGTTCAAGTCCTCTCGGTCACTTCGGTGGACGTCGTCTAATGGTAGGATGCCTAAAATACCCGATCTAAATAGTCTCTTCTAGCACATTTGATTTTGCTTCTCAGTGGCAGTGAATTGATCAGTTACTTCTCAGACCTATACTCTGAACCAAATGGACTGGTCTAAACAATCTCCGCTGAGTGGCATTTGATTTGCCAAGTGAAAGCAGTGAACTGATCGGATACTTCAATTGGAACCCGCGAAGGTGGTCCGAATCCATCCGGCCCGACTAGTCGGGCTGTAGCTCAAAGGTAGAGCACGGGTCGTAAGACACCGGTCGAATTAGTCTCTTTCATGTGGCATTAAGTTTCCTCTTTCCCGGTAGTGAGCGTAACGGTTACTTCCACTCAATAGGACATGGACCCCGAAAGGGTCCTGAAAACAGCCGTTGCAAATGGTCTCCGGGTCTGAGGATTTGATTCTCCTTCGAGCCGAAAGGAAGTGAAACATGGGTACGATCAACAAGAAGAGAGAGCCAAGGGTGCAGGCTGATAAGCACCTCAACTTCATGGGTGGTGCAGGATACTTCCTGGATGACCCTGTTCGCCAACTGGAGATGGCAGCCTCCAGTTGCTTCTTCGGAGAACCGCAGTACTACCACAGGGACAAGGATGACAAGAGGCCGGTGAGGGAATCTGACCCCCGCTCTCTTTCAGCCTCAGATGTGACTAAATTACGGGAACAGCTGAACGCCATTGACCCACAGGAATGGCGTGGACTGACCCCAAAGGCAATGATGGTCAGAGCTATCGATGCTGCTTTGGACTGTGATCCTCTGAGGACCTTAGCCCTTGCTTGCAAGTTACGGACTCGAGATCATATTAGGACTACTCCACAAGTCATTCTGGTACGAGCAGCTCACCACAAGGCGGTGAAGGGAACGAACTTGATCAGACTGTGTGGTCAAGATATTCTTCAGCGCCCAGATGAGGTTGCAGTTCAGTTGGCCTACCACTTGGAAACCTATGGAGAGAAGGCTCCTATACCCAACAGCCTGAAGAGGTTGTGGAGGAAGAAGCTCACTTCTCTTACTGAGTATGAGTTGGCCAAGTACAGACTCGAGGACAAGGAAGTCAAGCTGGTGGACGTAGTGAACCTGGTGCACCCAAAGAGTGAGGCAGTAGGCAAGTTGGTTCGCGGGGAGCTGAAGAACACAGAGACTTGGGAAGCCATCATCTCTGGCAAAGGTTCTACCAAGGAGAACTGGGAAGAGGCGTTGGAGCACATGGGACACATGGCCTTGCTCAGGAACATCAGGAACCTTCATGAGAAGGGTGTTCCGTACAAGGCATACATCCAGAAGCTGGTGGACGGGGCAAAGGGTGGGAAGCAGTTGCCATTCAGGTACTATTCGGCCTTCAAGGCTTTGGGTGAGACTCCTGGTCCAATCCAGGATGCTATCGAGACCTGCATGGAGGTAGCACTAGGTGACTTGCCACGGTTCGAGGGGAAGGCGATGTTCTTGTGTGACAACTCAGGTTCTGCTTGGGGCGCAACAACCTCTTCTATGGGCACCATGCACATAGCTGAGATTGCAAACCTGACAGCAGTACTTGGGGCCCACCTGGCTGATGAGGGCTACGTAGGTGTTTTCGGTGATGACCTTTCTACCATGCCCATTCGAAAGAAGGGTTCCATCTTTGAGCAGCTCAAGCATGTCACTGATGAGGGTAAGAATGTTGGTGGAGGAACAGAGAATGGCATTTGGTTGTTCTGGGACAAAGCCATTAGGAACAAGGAACACTGGGACAACGTCTTCGTGTTCTCGGACATGCAGGCAGGTCATGGTGGGTTGTATGGTTCAGATCCTAGGGCATATCTTCCGTACCTGTGGCACTCGGGTCGTCCGAACATAGATGTTGGTAAGTTGATCAATACCTACAGGGCAAGGGTCAATCCCAACGTCAACGTATACTTGGTCCAGGTAGCTGGATACCAAGACATCATCCTGCCGGAGTTCTACAAGAGGACATACATCTTGAGCGGGTGGAGTGAGGGGTTGTTCAAGTTCGCTCATCAGATGTCCAACCTGATGGAACAAGTGCAGACACAGAAGAAGTAACAACTAAACCGCAGGGAGACCTGCGGTCACGGGCCCGTAGCTCATTCAGGAGAGCATCCGGTTTGCATCCGGAAGGCGGTCGGGGCAGAGCCGACCGGGTCCACAAAAGGAGTTAGATGTCATACAAAGATCCAGAAGTACAAAGAAAATATGTGCGCGAGTGGATAGCTAAGAGACGCGCAGATTGGTTGTCGGATAAGTGCTGTGTTGTTTGTGGTAGCACCAGAGCACTTGAAGTGGATCACATAGACAGCAGTACAAAGGTGTCTCATAACGTGTGGTCTTGGTCTAAAGAGCGTAGAGAAGCAGAACTGGCTAAGTGCCAGGTCTTTTGTCACAAGCACCATGTGCAAAAGACATGGGAGAAAGATAGAGCTAGGGCAGTACATGGTTCGCAAAGCATGTACTGTAAACACGGTTGTAGGTGCCAATTGTGCCGAGAAGGGCATAGAAAGATCAATGCAAAGTACAGGTAGCTGGGGCTTTAGTTCATTCAGGAGAACGTCTGGTCCGCAACCAGAAGGTGCCGGGGGCAGAGCCCGGAAGCTCCACAGAACCACTTGTGAGTAACTACCTGGGAGGAAATCTAACTCCTCGTTCGGCCGGGTGGATACAGCCAGCCAGAAAACAAAGTTAGATCTTAGGCTGGTACTAGTGGTTCTTCTGGGGATGTAGCTCAATTTGGGAGAGCGTCTGCATGGCATGCAGAAGGTAGCCGGTTCGATCCCGGTCATCTCCACTCGGTAAAAAGAAAGGAAAGGAAACCAATGAAACTGCTGAAAATACACTCCATGACAGATCTGATCACAAACTCGTCCACGACAATCTACACGTATAGTGACAACAGTATTGGGGCCCTACAGAGGATGATTGATGAGTTCTTCCGTGTGCTGGGCATAGACAAGAAGTGCGCTGATGTGTTCACAGTAACTCTGGTGCTAGATGCTAACTACAGATACATTGATGAGCTTGATGAGATGGATGAGGAAGACGTTCCATCTGAGCTACGCGGGAATTTGAGCTACAATGATCGCGAAAAGCTCATCAAGGAGTACGTAGAGCGTGTTGTAAGTGGTGAGATGGAGAAGCCAGAGTGGATGAAGAAGGTAGAGAGCAATGAGAATGGCGATGGCTTAAAGCCTAGCAATATAATCAGCATCGTTCCAAAGTCGCCGGAGTATGCAGACCTGGCGAAACTGATCGTGAGCTTCCTATATTCCACCCAGCAGGAGTCTTCTTACAACGGTTAGATGATGAAGATTCGCATCTTTCCAGAACATAACTACAAGGCTATCCATTTCGAGGGTAAGACATTGCGGATAGCCTTAGATCCAACAAAGCCTATAAGCACTCTGGACTACCCAGAGTTCTATGATGTCAAAGTGACTTCTAAGTGTGGTGGGAACTGCCCCTACTGCTACCAATCGAGTAAAGCAGATGCACTCAATTGTGCGGACATAGTGGATAGGTTCGTAGGGTTCTTCTCCAGGTTCAACCAGAACCAGATGCCTTTCCAGATTGCATTTGGCGGAGGAGAGCCCACTGCTCACCCAGACTTCCTACGCCTACTAGAGGTGTGCTCCGGCATGGGCATCACACCAAACTACACAACGAATGGCATGTGGGTGTTTGAATGGAACAAGACGTCTCGGGATGTGCTTGATACTACAGTTAAGCACTGTGGTGGTGTTGCAGTATCTACACATCCCCACCTGTACAAGTATTGGCGTGCAGCTGTGTGCGTATACCTTCAGGCTGGTGTGCACACCAACTTACACGTGATCATAGGAGACAGAGAATCCATAGATAGTTTTGCTGCCATCTACCGAGAGTACACTGGCAGGATTCGCTACTTCGTTTTGCTCCCGCTTGCTGCACAAGGTAGGTCTGATTCGTCTTTCTTAGACTGGGAGTACCTCAAGTCTAAGATAGATGGCTCACCTCGAGATGTGGCCTTCGGGGCTAACTTTCACCCGTATCTGAGTAAAGAGAGTGACCGGTTCAAGGTCAGTATCTATGATCCAGAATCGATGTCAGCATATTTGGACTTGGAGACTATGAAGGTGTTCAAGTCCTCGTTCTCAAGTGAGGAGCGTATAATTCCAGGCCCTACAGGGCCTGAGGGCTGTGTAGCCTAGGCACTTGTTGCCTGAACAACACCACATAGAGGCCCGGTTTAGGGTCACACCACCTCTTGCAGGAAGTCAGTTGTGCAAGTAATCCAGATAAAGATCTGAGGGTCTCCGGCTACCTGGGCTCTAGTCCAAAGTGCCGGATAATAGGTCGTTCATCTAGCGGCTAGGATGTCAGTCTCCAAAACTGATCACGTCGGTTCGAGTCCGACACGACCTGCAACGCCTCATCAACCTGCAGCTGCCCTGTTCAGGTCTTCCACCCAAACGGGATGCGTATACTAGTTCGCGGAAGATATGCAAATGATGAGGTTCTATGGAATCGTTGGACATGTGGCAAGTCCACCTGCCTTGAAAGCAGGCAAGTCCTAGAAATAGGCTTTGAGCGTTCGACTCGCTCCGATTCCTCGAAGTAGGGAGTACAGTTGCTGCTTGCTGCCCTCCTATTCATAAGGACCACCACTGGGGTATCGGTGGTGGACTGGTGAAGACCTATTCCAGTCAACACCTAGTCCATATGCGTAGAACAAGCAGCCCCGGAGAGTGAACTGACCAGGGAGTCAGGACAGCCTGGAAAGCTGATCGCACCCGTAAGGGTATGGTTTTCGAGTAACCCGCTCTCCTCTAGATCAATATAACATGGCTAAAGTAAAATCCCCACCTAGGTGGGGATTTCACCTAAGCGGGGACTTTACCTACTACGACCTCATGAATGGTGGGCTTGGAAGTGACACACGCATGTTGTGCACAGCGAATAATCGTTTGACGATGATAGACTTGATTCTTGTGTAGCACGGACTTCTGTCTAGATCTCGCAGCAAGCGGCCAGGAAGCCAACTCACGTAGGTTGCATCTGCGGTTAGACCTGCGATTGCATCTCTAAATAGATCTGATGTAAGCCTGGTCACTTTGCCAGACGTTGGAGAGTCGACTAGTGCTCTCCACAGCCACAGTACTAGTGTTACGTTTAGCTTCAGCCACATGGTTTTGTACTGCTTATCGTTACCCCAGACGGAGTACAGAAGTTTGTATACAGCACACATTGCTTTGGCTTCGTCTGGAGTCATTTTCTCTATGATTTTGTTCGCCTGCATACTCCCTCTGTTGCTTGGGGAATCATTCTTACTGATCTCCCAGCATTGTAGAGCCGGCGACATTGATATGACTGTAGCGTCTGACTTTCCACCGTATCCTATGAAGGGGCACTCCCTTCTGATCAATTTCAGTACAGGGTAGGCGGGTTCCATAGCCTTTAGATTGTCGTCTGGGCTTCTTCGGGATAGAGAAGAGTTAGCTATCATGGCTGCAAGGCCGAGTTCAGCCATATCTTTGTATTCTCCTACTTGTACCATTGCATAGAAGGAGTCTCGATCAGTCTGCAGAGCTGCCCACATTCTATGCTGCCCATCATACAGGTATAGCTTTCCGGCCACTAACCCTACCAAAAGTGTGCCCGGTATGATGCCAGTGTTTTCTATTTCCTTCACTTGGGCCTTCACATGCCGGGTGATCTTGAGTTCGCGTTGAAAATCGGGAGTCAATATACTTTCCAACTTCGGTCTTGTTATTAGGACCAGTGCAGATACAGTCTTGATTGGGTTTTGTAGCGAGTGCTCTTGTGGGATCATTCCTGAGGTACTGAATACATTTTCCAATGTGAACATGTGTGTCCTCCTGAGGCGTTAATGAAGCCTGAATAATTTGCTTATACCCTATTAGATCGAATATTTTCATGGAAGGTATACGAATCAGGGATTCGCCCAGTCTCGAAAACTGTGGATACCGGAAACGGTATGGAGATCAAGACTTCTACCTTCCTCAAACCCTACCACTGCTTCCGCTCGGAACAGCAGACTCCCATCCCGTGGGGGAATGAGTGCGCATAATATGGCACTCGGGAAATAAATGGTGGGGCATGGAAGATTGCCAGATCGGAAATGGGTCGGTTTGCTAAGCCGAAGCCTGTGGTGATGAACCCAGAGTAGGTTCGACTCCTACATCTTCCTCAATCGTCGATTCCGTGGGCTGAAAACCGCCACGTTAGTGGTGAGAAATATCGGAGTAAGGTCCAGGGAGAACTCAGCGCTCCTGGCGTCAGACGAGGTTGGTTCCGTCAGCAAGTGGCAAGCCTGCAGTCTGCAAAACTGTAATCGTTGGTTCGAATCCAACCGGAACCTCAAGGAGGATCAAATGAATAAGCTACCAGAGAAGGCACTAGATGAGTTGTCCGACATGTTCCATAAGTTGGTACACGGGCCTTCGATTAGCAGACAGCTACTACGTCCTAGGCCAGTCAAGAAAGGACGGAAGAAGTCATGAATACTGGTGTTGCCTTCCCTAGTCAGCCCTGAAGAAGGGCTAGCCGGGGAAAGGCTCAAACATGGACCGTGTAGAAAGAAGAAGACAGTACATCAAGCACAAGGGCAGGATATGGCGGTGTAGTCACTGCAGTAAGAAACGCCCAGGTCAACCTAAGTTACCGAGAGGGGCATGTTATGTTGATTTGGGCAGGTCACCAAAGCGCGGAAGAAATCGGTGGAGGCTTGATCTAGATTTGTTTGAATGAAAACTGTCAGCAAACCCTCCTGGCCGCCCTTGGGTGGTTCCAAGTAATCACCGGGAGCTGTTACTGAACAGGTCTGAGCAGTAGTGTTTCCTGACCAGTCCCGCTGCTCAGTTTGCGGGTGTAGCTCAGTTGGTAGAGCGTCTGCTTGCCAAGCAGAAGATCGTGAGTTCGATTCTCATCACTCGCTCAAGGAGAATACATGTAATGAGGCCGATAGTGTGCTATTGCCATGAATGTAGACCGCAACCAGAGTGGTGCAACTGCCACATATGTAGACCCAGGACAGATTGTCACAAATGCAAGAGTGGGCTAAAGAAGCCCACTACGGGCCCCCTTCCCTCTAACACCAGAGGGTCTGTCAGAGAGATTTGCGGAAGTCTATCAGACTGATGTTTCTTGGTTTTCCGTGTGAGAACCAGCTCTTCATCAAGTCGAGGAGTTTGGGTTCGATCATATGCTGTGGTATTGTGCTGTGATCATCGTATTGCAGGGCCATATACACTTGCCGTAGTTTGAGCGGGCTGAAAGCGCCTCTAAGGTATCTGGTAGCGAAGGGTTCTGGATATTTTGCTACCTCTTCTAGTGTTAGTACTAGGTGCTCTAGATATTCTGCTGATGGGGCGCTGAACTTAGTACCTGATTCTGGCATGTAGTTTCCCTTTCTATTTTCCTTATACCAGCATTCTAGAAAATAGCTTACAGATCAAAATGCGCTCGTAGTCTAAGTGGATTAGGCACTGGCCTCCTAAGCCGGTTTATGTCGGTTCAAATCCGACCGAGCGCTCAATACTCTTATTGATGTCCGGGAAGAGCCGCAAGGAAGTAGGCATACTATCCTTGTCGCACATCCTGACTACATATAGGGGTTCCTAGGGTAGTACGCTGCAGCTACAGGCCCTAGGTTTGCAGGTGTAGTTCAATGGCAGAACGTCAGTTTTCCAAGCTGATTACGAGAGTTCGATTCTCTTCACCTGCTCAACTCCTGGTGGCTCCTGTTCTACTGATCCCTCCAGCTGTCTACATCAACACCAATCTAGAGCCCGGTGTAGATGGCTGCTTCAGTACGGGCAGGAGCCAGTAGCGTGCCGATGTAGTTCAGTTGGTAGAGCACCCCGTTGGTATCGGGGAGGTCGGGAGTTCGATCCTCCCCGTCGGCTCAAAAGAAAGGATTTCAAAAATGCTTCAGTACACTGGAAAGTTCGCTACCTGCCAGGTAATGATCGATGAGATAGAGGAGGCTATAGCGGACACTGTAGAAATCGTGCATGTGGTAAAGCCTGTATACAACTTCAAGGCAGAGTGATTCCCTGGTCCAGCCACCTGCACGGTGGTGAGGGTAAGTTGCTGCGGAGCAGTCGCCAGGAGTTACGTCTTCTTGAAGACCAGTCCAGATCTAAGGTAGTGGTTGTACGGGTTCTCATTTTTCCGCGCCACTTCTCGAGTGATCATGGTCTTGGGATTGTCTAGCACGAACCCGGCAGCAGCAAAGAACCCTAACCAGTAGTCTTCGTTCCGGCAGTTCACATGATGGTACCCCTGCTGCCCAGGGAAGGCATGTGTGACCAGTACAAGTGGGGCGGATTGAAAGGCGGGAACAAGATTGGAGATGTATTGCTCCTCCACATGTTCCAGGAACTCACAGGCCCACACTAGATCAAACTTCTGCTCAGGTGTCCACTTACCTTTGGTGAAGTCCCATTGAACGATGTCAGGGTCTTTCTGTGGCACACCTTCTAGACCCGCGACTTTGCATCCAAGTAAATCGCGGAAGTATTGAAGGGCTTGACCTTCTCCACACCCTACATCCAGCACAGACTTGACGCCTAGTTCTTCTACCAACCATTTCCAGAGGTCAGGGTAGAAGGTAGCTTCATCACCACCAACTAGATAGCCACCAAGGTGGCCGGCTGCAACATAGTTCATGACTCGACCTTACCACAACTTGACGTGCCAGGTGTTGACTTCTGGGAAGTCACTTCATTCGTAATGAAGCAAGGCGGTTCGATTCCGACTCCTGGCTCTATCTGGTACACTCTTCATATAGATTACGTGATGCGGGATCGCCTAGTTCGGTCTAAGGCACATGGCTCATACCCATGCATCGGTGGTTCAAATCCATCTCCCGCTACTGCCCACATAGCTCAGCTGGAAGAGCGCCTGATTTGTAATCAGGAGGCCACGTGTTCGATTCACGTTGTGGGCTCAAAATGATTTCATTTGAAGAGGTATTCAAGAAGCACACTGCCAAGATCAGGTACTTGGCTTTCCGCGTGTCGCGTGGTTTTGGTGGAGAACAGCAGCTTGATGAGCTGGCGGCAGCAGGTAACTTGGCGCTATGGAAGTGCTATCAAAGATTTGATTCAAAGCGTATGTCAGAATCCGACTTTTGGCAGTACGCACGCAGGCGTGTTACAGGATCTATGATCGATACTTTGCGAAGTCAGGGGTTCGTCAAAAGGCAGCAACAAAATCTGGATAAAAGCAACGCTCTAAATAGAGCACCATGGGCTGCCACACAACCGGTGTCCATTGACTCCATAAAGACGCTGCCATCTTTGTCGAATCCTCTCGAAGAGCTGATGTTCAAGTGTGATTGTAACTTTGCCAGGGAGTTGGTTTCTGAACTTCCGCCCAGACTTCAGTACGTAATCCGCATGTTCTATGTAGAGAACATGCCATTGGCGGAGATAGGAGATAATCTAGGAGTTTCTGATGCACGGATATGCCAGCTCAAGCTAGAGGCATTGGCTCTCATGCAGGAGTGGGCTAAGGAGAGACTATGGAGGTAGCTGAGATCGTATGTCTGATGTGGGGCACCCTCAATGTAGGATTGCTGGTTCTCTTTGTTTGGGGAGAGATCAAAGCAGAAAGGTACTGGAACAAGATGGATAGAAGATTGTATGGCCTAGACTAAGTAGTATTCATTGCTGGATGGGCTAATTGGCAAGTCCGCCGCCTGTTACGCGGTACGATGTAAGTTCGAATCTTACTCCAGCAGCTTGTGGATGCGTGTGGCATGATGCCACCAAGAGGTAACCGACAAAGGTTAGATACCTGGGTTTGATCACCCTAGAGCTCCTCAATGATACGGTAAGAGTCCGTACGCCTCCAGTTATGCGCCTGTACGTCAATTGGATAGACTACTAGCCTTCTAAGCTGGTGGCTGGGGGTTCGAATCCCTCCAGGCGCGCATAATGCCCACATAGCTCAATTGGATCAGAGCATACCCCTCCGAAGGGTAAGGCTTCCCAGTTCAAATCTGGGTGTGGGTACAGTAAATGGCCTCGTCGTCTAATCCGGCTTAGGACACTGCCCTCTCACGGCAGGAATGCAGGGTTCAAATCCCTCCGAGGTCACCATGGCTCCATCGTCTAACTTGGTTTAGGACAACGGCCCTTCAAGCCGTGAATGTGGGGTTCAAATCCCCCTGGAGTCACCACGCCCCTGTAAGTCTAATTGGAAAGGAACAGACGCTACGAACGTCTGGGTGGGGATTCGAATTCCTCCAGGGGCACTAAGCCAGCAATCCAAGTGGTTGGGACGGACGCCTCATAAGCGTTTGGAGTGGGATCATACCCCGCTGCTGGCACAATTTTACGGGAGCGTCGTCTAGTGGCCAGGACGGTTGCCCTACAAGCAACTCATCGAGAGTTCGAGTCTCTCCGCTCCCACTGTCTTTTCTGTACCGCCGAAATAAGGAGAGTGCATGTACGAAACCATTCAAGATCGATTCAACGCATTTCATGCTAGCAATCCTATTGTGTACAAGGAGTTGGTACGACTAGCAACAGATATGAAGAACAAGGGGCACAACAAAATAGGTATTAGGATGTTGTGGGAGGTTATGCGCTGGAACATTCTGATGAAGGTGGTAACTATTTCAGATGACTATAAGTTGAACGATCACTTCACCAGCAGATATGTTCGTTTGATTACAGCAAACGAACCACTCCTAAAGGATGTGTTTGAACTGCGTGAACTAAGGGCGCAGTAGTTAGATTGGCTAAAGTCAGTCCAAAGGGCTGACCACAATGGTCTCATCGTTCAGCCAGGTAGGACATCTGATTGTCGATCAGAATACGCGGGTTCAAATCCCGCTGAGACCGCTTTGACTAGAGGTCACAAATACAACTGGAGGAAATGATGGCTGTGAAAGACGCCTACTTTGGATTCGGAATTAGCCCGACAAGAGTAAAGCCAGTCCCGTGGGATAGAAACGATGTTGTTGGCGCACTACCAGGGTATGTCATGGAGACTGGTGGTCCTTGTGTGGCTAAATTATCTGTGGCTTGTGGGCCTGAAACTGGTAACTCTGCGGACACGGTATTGGAAATAGAGGACTTAGGCAGTTTCCAGATGTTTGCTCATGTCACTGATAATGGGCATTCAGTAGGTCATGAAAAAGTACAGATCCGATTCAAAGGGGAGTGGGAACGTGCCATGTTGAAGGCATTCTGCCAGCTAATCATTGATTTCATAGAAGAAGATGCTGAAGACGAGAAGAGGATAAGATCGTTATAGGTTCGATCCCGCTGTAGCTTAATTGGATCAAAGCCTGCAGAGCTTGACGTGCTCTAACATGTGTTGTATGGTTGGTTCATGCCGACTTGTGCAAAATGTGGTCGTAGGTTTGACAAGGTACACAGACTTGGTAGGCCCGTACGAACAGGCAAACCTAGGAAGTACTGTGCATCTTGCAAACCTGTGGGTTTAACCATGCATAAAGAGACGCACGGGGAGTGTACCTGCACAGTGTGTGGTAGGCGATATACATACAACAGGAAGAAAGGACACACTAGATCGAAGTGCGGTACATGTTCATGCAATCAGAGACGCTTTGATGTCAAGAAGCGGGCAGTGGCATATAAGGGTGGAAAGTGCAAGTTTTGTGGCTACAAGAGATGTATGAGGGCTCTGAAGTTCCACCACAAGGACCCAGCAAAGAAAGACTTCAGTATAGCAGGCAATCATTGCAGGGCATGGAGTGTTGTGGTTAAGGAGCTGGATAAGTGCGTTTTGGTATGCTCCAACTGCCATGATGAGATACATGAAGGATTGATCAGCCTGGCATAGCACAATTTGGTGGTGCAATGGCTCTATAAGCCGGAGGTTGAGTGTTCGAATCACTCTGCCAGGACTATAAGCGGGAGACCCTGACAAGGCTTCGTGTCGGTTCGACTCCGACCGGCGGGACAACTTATGGGGGAGTAGCAGAACTGGAACATGCTCTGGACTTAAAATCCGGCGTCGAAAGGCACTGTGGGTTCGAATCCCATCTCCCCTACTAACGTGATCGTGGTGGAATTGGCATACACACTGGCTTGAGGTGCCAGGCCGAAAGGCATTGAGGGTTCGAGTCCCTTCGATCACACCATGCGAGGGTAGTCCAATTGGCAGGAGACACATGCCTTAGGAGCATGCCAGTGTGGGTTCGAATCCCATCCCTCGTACAAATGCCCAGGTAGCCCAACGGAAGAGGCACAGCGTTCAGAACGCTGAAAGGTGTGAGTTCAAATCTCATTCTGGGTACCACGAAAGGAAGTTCATGAAGGCATGTTCTCTATGCGGAAAGCGTAAAGAATACTCCGATTTTCCGATCAACAAGACTAGATCTGATGGATTTGGATACATATGTAAGGAGTGTCAGAGATCATATGCAAGGAAACACTACTATGCTAATAGACAGTACTACAGGGATAAGGCCAGTAAGTTGAATGGTGATCCTAGAGCGGTAGCAATGGCAAACGCACGTAGTCGTGCACATAGAAGTCGCCTAAGTGTGGCCCAGTTAATAGTACTGGACAGCAAGAAGAGTGATAGAAAACGCGGGAGGGAGAATACACTAGAGTTAGAGCATGTGGAAGACTTGATCGCGCAAGGTTGTTCCTACTGTGGTGAAAGAAACATGAGGATGACTTTAGATCGTATTGACAACAATCTAGGGCATGTGCATGACAATGTCATAGCGGCATGTATCCGATGCAATTATTTACGAAGAGACATACCCTACTCCGCGTGGTTGATTTTGGTGCCGGCCATACGGGAAGTAGTAAGACGTGGCTTGTTTGGTACATGGACTGGGAGGTGTGATAACACACGCAAGTAGCTTATGCCGGCATACCCCAATTGGAAGAGGGAATAGGCCCAAACCCTATTAGTTGAGGATTCGAATTCCTCTGCCGGTACAAATGGAGACATCATGAACAACTGCAGAAGTGTTTTAGAGCTACTGAGATACGCTGAAGAGATGGTGATCCAAATATGTGAATTGCCACCCACCTTAGATGTGCAAGATGTGTCTGTGCAGATAGGCGGGGATGGGGTGACTGTATCGTACACATGGAAGCCACCTACTCCAGTTGTCCGCCTGACGTTCGATATCTCGAGAGGCACTTGACTTTACTAAACCTGTGCGTATCCTAGACTCATGATTTCGCGTCATTAACACCGGCCCAATTACTCAGTACATCATTACTCGAGAAGACCTGCCGAGAGGCATACAAGCCGCCCAGGTCGCTCATGCAGCCGGTAGCGTTGGTAAACATCCTGCAGAGACACATGTTGTTGTCTTAGCTGCGAAGGATGAGTTCGATCTACTAGATTTGTCTACTGGACTAGTAGAGGCTGGTATAGAGCACACAGTTGTGCGGGAGCCAGATCTGCCGTGGAATGGTCAGGCTATGGCGATAGGGTGTGGTTTGTTGAGAGACAGACGATCTATAAGAAAGGTGGTGTCGAACCTGCCCCTACTCAAGTAGTTATGCGGCGGTCGTCTAAGATAGGTAGCCCTCGAAAGGGGTTGATGGTGGTATCAAATCCATCCTGCCGCACTAATGGGTCCGTGGCGCAATGATGGCGCACCAAGAGTAATGACCTTGGAGGTTGTTGGTTTGAGTCCAACCGGACCCACAGATTTCCGATGGAGGTTAAACTAGCAAGGAGAGAATCATGTCAGCTGCAACAATGGTCCTAGTACTGGATGCGGAATTCATGCCGTTGAGGATAGACCCTCTGCGGAGAGCATGGAAGAAGATCGTTCTAGGTAAGGTAGAGGTTATCCGTCACTCGCATGATCAAACTATTACAGTTTCAGGACGTGCGACACCTCTGCCTTCAGTAGTTAGGCTACTGAAGCACTTCAATCGGAACAGGATAAAGATCAAGTTCTCGAGATTGAATATATATGCCCGCGATGATTTCAGGTGTCAGTACTGTGGCGAGCAATTCATGACAGAGGACCTGACTTTCGACCACGTCTTTCCACAGAGTCGTGGCGGAAAGACAGAGTGGACGAACATTGTTTCGTGCTGTGTTCCGTGCAACCATGCCAAGGCCAACAGGACTCCTGAAGAGGCAGGCGTGCATCTGATAACGAAGCCGAGAAGGCCATACTTTGTACCAGTGACAGATGTACGTATGGACCTGAGGCACAGGCCGAAGGAATGGGACGACTACTGGTACGTCAGTTTGAAGTAGGGCTAAAAAAGAGACTCCACGGGCTTTGGGCCCGTGGAGTACTCTGCTTGTGCTTCTTTAGCCTACCTCTACAGATGCCCGTCGTCTGGATGATCGAGTGGAATCAAGCTGCTAGAATCAAGTGGGGCCAAGATGTTGGAATCATCGGAGCCATCCGCTTCTTCAAGCTGCGTGTCATCTACTGGCTCTAGACATTCCTTCAAGGTTGCCGGAATCACCTTTCCATTCTGATCAACCCTTTCTGGTCTTGTGAAATTCCACAACTCACCAGCTGGAGTTGTAACTGTCCAGATGCCCACAACTTCTCGTATGTGACATCCCTTACTCTCCAACTCGTCTCTAAGCACTTTTTTGATGTCCATGTTCATGCCCTCGCTGCAGTCCTATCCACACGGTACAGGTGGGGCAGGAGTGCTTCTAGACTCCGAATGTTGTTGAGTGCTTTGGTCAGACTCTCCCTTCGTTTACCCTCACTTCCTGTGGCGGCCTCATTCAGGTGTTTCCTGGTGATAGGCACCAGCTTGTGATCAGGGGTTCTAATGGTTTCGAACAGCCTGAACTTGTCCTCCGCGTCTGATAGATCTATGGCAAGCTTTCTGATCAAATCTGGTTCTGGCATAGAGTTCCTCCACTGTTCTTATCCCAGAATATGTGTAAGTTTGACACAGTGCAATTAGACGCAGTCTAATTGCAGCGCGTTAGACTTTGTTGTGATATGCTGGCGGCATGGCACAAACCACTCGTCCCAAGGTACTGGCAGTTGATCTAGACGGTACTCTCCTCGAAGATGATCACCCAGACTTGGGAAAACCCATACCTGGTGTTGTAGCAGTTCTACGTGCTGTAAGAGCGGCTGGCTGGAAGATTACAGTTTGGACTGTCCGAGATGAGGATGCGGAGGTAAGGAAGCATCTCAAAGCTGCTGATGTACCTTTCGACTACATCAACGAGAATCCTTTTGGTCCGACGAACGGAAGCAGGAAGATCTATGCGGATGTCTACCTAGACAACCATGCTATCCAGTTCAACGGGGAGACTAGAGGACTGGCGGAAGAGATCATAAACTTCAAGTCTTGGGAGAAGAGAAACCCTGTGTCAGGAGAGTAGTTTCTGATGTTGACCTGGGTGGGCGCGTAGAGGGATACTAATGTCGTACGTTTTCGACTGTTGAGAAGGAGCGAAACATGAACTCAAGACTGCAGCACATCCTGACCTTGCTAGGCGTCATTGCTATTCCAGTACTCACCATTTGGCAAAGTGGCTCTGATCTGGCTGCAAAAATAGCCATGTCGGTTGCCACCGCACTGGCTCTGTGGTTTGACCCAGCACAACGCAAACAGATTTATCAGATCGCTCTTGGTGCACTAGCAATTCTAGGTCCTGTGGGTGTCATACTACTCACACATGTGACCCCAGGTTCTGCAGTGTGGGGCTACATAAGCATTGCACTGGCTGTCTTCACGAACTTGACGAAGGCATTTACCGGGCAGGACTCCGCTAGTAAGCCTTTGGCAGCTGTTGGAGTATCGTCTACAGAACAACCGGGCAGATAGCCATGAAAACACTACGAATCACATTGATGGTCTCATCTCTGGTGGGGTTGTTCATATGCATTCTAGGAATGACTGGCTGTCCTCAGCCGCCAGTTCCTACACCAGTTCCAGGACCCACACCAGCCTACGATGCTGCTCCTGCACCAGTGGCAGACGCGGCTTCTGACGTGTCAGAAGCCGATGTAGTACCGCCTTTACTGGATGCTTTTATTCTTGCAACGGCAGATTGTGGTATGGCAAGTGTGAAGAATTCTCTATCTACATCCAGGCCGCCAGTAGAGACATGTCTCATACTGCCCGCTCTTGATGTTGCTAGACAGTGTTTACTGAAGATGATGCCTACCTGGTCTCTAGATGCGATAGTGTGCTCCGTAAGATCTGTAGGCATGTCAGCATTCAAAGCCCAGGCAGCTGGATTAGCTACAACATCTCTGCTGTTGGAAGCCTCCATGTCCAGAATGTTCATCGTGGCAGAGAAGTTCTCCATCAGAAACTGAGGAATTTATGGAAACTCCTATGATCTCCAGATGTCTTGGTAAGAAGCCGTATGTCAAGGACTCAAAGGATAGAGCACTAAAGGATTACCTAGACAAACGCATTCTGGCAAATCAGGTACCGGCTGCCTTGAATATGGCTACCTGCTTCGCAGCTCCTGATGGTAGCCAGCCTGCCTGGGACTCAGATCCTTTGGGCAATGATAGGGCTGGAGATTGTGTATTCGCAGGCCCTGGCCATATGACGACCCTAGTAGGAGCCCTTACTGGTAAACAGTCAGTGGTAACGGCTAACATGGTTCTGTCTATCTATTCGAAGCTCACTGGGTATGATCCAGTGAGCGGAAACAATGATGATGGGTATGTCCTCAGAGATATGTTGAACTATTGGAAGGGCACTGGACTGTACGGCCACAAGATACTGTGCTTTGCGTCCGTGAACTACAAAGATCCTGACGAAGTGGCTATTGCCCAGTGGCTGGGGTGTGGAGTACTAGGAGGTTTTCGACTACCACTTGCTTCACAGAACCAGACGGATGCCCAGGGTAAGCAACTGTGGCATGTACCCAAGGGTGGGTGGCCATCGGGACAGGGTCCCGGTTCTTGGGGTGGGCACTGCATTTTTATCCCAGGAACATCTCCTGGTATGGATGAGGGGAACTCCTGGGGTGATTCTACTCACTGGACGGCTGATTGGAGAAATCAGTGCTGTGATGAGATGTGGCTGGTGATTATGGATGATTGGGCAGTGCTAAACGGCAGGTCTCCAGTAGGATTCTCGCTACAAGATCTGCTCAATGATGTGGCCTCTAGATAAGGATGGATCAAATGAAAATTCTGAAACAAGTCTACGCACCTAGCCTGAAGAAAAACGTCGTATTCGGTCGTAAGCGTCCTGTCGCCATTGGACCACACTTGAGAGCCTCCAAATACCTGGCAGCCAATCTACCCGCTCCTCCAGCTACTTGTAGCTACACCTCGGCAGCTGCACAAGCACTAGCCCAGATGTACGGAAATGACAGCCTCGGGGATTGTGTCATAGCTGGTGGCTACCACATCGTGGGCGTAGAAACAGGCAATGCAGGCAAGGCTTTCATTGCTACACAAAAGCAGATCATAACAGACTATAGTGCTATAGGTGGATATGTTCCAAGTGATCCAAGTACGGATCAAGGTTGTGATGAGCCCACAGCCCTCAATTACTGGCAGAACCACGGTTTCGCGAATGGTACCAAGATACTGGGGTGGTTGTCAGTAGATCCCTCTAATCTCACCCAGGTACAGCAGGTATTGTGGCTGTTCGAGAACGTCATGTTTGGTGTTGAGATGCCGGATGCATGGGTTAACCCATTCCCCAGTGCATCCGGATTCACCTGGGGTGTGTCTGGAGCTCCAGACCCAGAGAACGGTCACTGTTTTGTGGGTGCCGGTTACAACAGTGCGGGTGTTCAGATTGATACCTGGGCCATGATGGGTACTGTTACCTGGGCAGCTCTACAGAAGTACTGTGCTGCTTCTGCTTATGGTGAGTTGTATGTCATGATCACGCCAGACCAACTGGCAAAGGGGCAGACTAAGGCTCCTAATGGTTTCGCTTGGGCAGACCTGATCAACGACTTTAACACTCTGGGTGGACACGTACCAGTACCACCAGCTCCCACACCTCCAGCACCCACTCCAACTCCGCCAGCTCCTACACCTCCTGTGCAAGCTACAAGAACCATTGTGATCACAGGTGCGACCAAGGTGACTATTGACGGAAAAGTAGTCTGATGAGGCACTACTTCTGGCTGTTGGTTGTCCTAGTATCGGCCTGCTCTACCACCAAGTACACACATGGCATTCCAAACCTGGTTCAGGTCCGCTCTGATGTGTGGAGGTCTGGGCAACCAACAACACTGGAGCAGTGGAAGTATCTGCACGATGAGCTAGGTATCAGGAACTCAGTAAAACTGGACTTTGACAGTGAGGGCACAGACGATTCTGCCAGACTGTTCGGAGTAGAGGTTTACCCGATCAGCATTGAGCCTAGAACCGATGCTGACGCTCTAATACCCGCAGTGGTGGATGTTATAGAGAGGCCAGAACAAGATCGAATAGCAGAGCTCAAGAGGGTCGTAGGTAAGATAAAGAGTGCAAATGGATCTAGTGGTGCGTGGTTAGTACACTGCAAGAATGGCCACGATAGAACGGGCATGGCCATTGGTTTCATACGAGTGCTAGTGGATGGGTGGACTAAAAAAATGGCGTATGATGAGATGTTGGCAAGGGGTTTTCACCCAGAGTTAATAGGGCTTGTGCGGGAATGGCATGCTTTTGAGGTCACTGAAGATGGAAAGTGAACTAAGAAACGTGTCCATAGAAGGACCCGACCTTTGGAGGGTCGGGTTCTCCTACGGAGCATTGTTTGCTATCAGGTATCTCAGTGGCCTAGTAGAGATTTGTGACACCTATTGTGATCATACGGGTGTCTACTTCACCTTGAGGAATCTAGACAAGACAAACACACTGTTTCACACAGGTGTTCTCAGGGGCACCAAGATAGACAGTGCGAAGTTGACCCAGCAGCCAATCCTTGTGGAGTTACCGAGTTCCACGAGCCCCACGAGTCTGCCAGTCTGTGACGGACACTATATCTTCCAGTAGCCTAGCCAGATTGGTCTGACAGGTATTGATGGCGTTGCCATCTAAGTCACGTAGTGCCAGCACTACCTCATCAGTCAGATTCTTTCGCAGGTCGTCTGACAGTGTGGCCAGTTCATGAGATCTAACTACCACCATGTCAAACATGCGTACGGCAGCTTTAGTGTGTTTGGGGTCACCATCTTCACTAGGGGCAGCATCTTCTGTTAGTTTGCGCCTACTGGTTTGTCTTTCTGTCTCTGCGATCATCTTTGGCAGTTCTTTGCTCTGCTCTTCTTTGTCCATAGCTGACAGGACAGTTGCCTGCCTCTTAGTGATGTCTCCATCTTCGTAAGCTGCGCGAGCCTCCTTGATCAGGTTCTTTACAGCCAAGGCACGATCTACCGTAGACCGACTGACCTTGGCGTCCTTGGCCACCTCTGCTACGACCTCACTAGTGTGTACTGGCTTGTCCTTTGGTCCTTCTAGCTCCATCTTCTTTTTCTTCAGCTCTACAAGCCTTCTGAGGGCCGCATCTTGTTCGGCAGAAGTCATGTCCTCTCTTTGCATATTTTCGTAGATGGACACTTCAGCTGCCTCGATATCCCCCAGATCTTTCACGAGGCATGGTACTGTCTTCAGCTTGAACTTCCTGGCGGCTAAGAATCTACGTTCACCAGCGATATACTCGAAGCCCTTTCCTTTGGGGCTTTTGACTACTGTGATCGGATGAATCATCCCCACCTCTTGGATGCTTCTTCCTAGATCTTCTATGCGCTCTTGATCTATCTCCCTCTTCCAGTGGTGCTTGCTCTCTCGAATTTCACCTGTCGGTATCTCCTTGAGCTTCATCTTCGGCATTTCGGGCTCCTTGTATCGGTTTGGGGTTTGTTGTATCTTACACGTGTTGGCAGAACATCCTAGGGTTGTCCTAGGGCGAAGTCCAACCGGAGGAACAAATCATGTACAGAAATCAGATTGAGCTAGAGGTACGTGTTCATGGTAACCCAGCTCGAGAGTACGTAGATCGTGAGGGTACGACGTGGGTGGAGGGACGGGAGGGTAGTGAGTACATCCTACGTGTGGTCAATCAGACCTACGGTAGGGTTCTGGTAGTTACTAGTGTGGATGGGTTGTCTGTGATGGATGGGAAGGCAGCTAGCCTGAGCTCAGATCAAGGCTACATCCTTGGGGCTAGGGATAGCATGGCTATCCCTGGCTGGAGACTAGATAACGATAGCGTGGCAAAGTTCAAATTCGGAAAAGCTGGTAGTAGCTACGCTTCTGTTTCTGGACACCCTATGGACATCGGCGTGATCGGATGTGCTGTGTTCCTGGAGCAGTATGTGCCACCTCGTAACTACGAACCCTTCACCAAGAAGTACATGCATGACCCAGGTCAAGTGATATGTCGCATGGGTCCCACATTTGGTGCAGCTTGCTTCAACATGTCAGCAGAGTCCGTTTCTATGGCTGCGGATTGTGCAGCACCCTCGCTAGGAACAGCGTTTGGTGAGAAAACCGGGCATAGGGTCACCGAGACCACCTTCACGCGCCAGGAGCCAGCTCACGAGGTTCTGAGCGTACGCTATGGCACCAGGGAGGAGCTGATACGGCATGGGATAGACCTGAATCAAAGGCCAGTGGTAGGCAGGGCACCCAATCCATTCCCGGCTGATAGGGGGTGTGTACCACCTTCAGGCTGGTCAGGGCGCTAATCCCTAGTGCGACGCTTCAGGGGCCTCTGCAGGTATGGGAGTCCTGTAGGGGCCCATGAGTGTCTCTCCATGATCTAGTCTGTAGGCCAACTCTTCAGCAGATACCTCTTTAACTCCTAGAGATTGCATGTCTGGGTGATACTTACACGCTGGGCATCTTCCAGTGTTATCCAGGAATGCTTTGCAGCTGTCATCGTGGTACATCAGTTTTGGCATTTGGTTTCCTTTTGATCGAGTTTGAGGCTCTGAATACTGGGCAACCTAGTGGCATATTGGCTGTAATCTCCACAGACATTGCCATGATCTGTCTGAAGTAGCCATCCATCCATGCGTTCTCATCTTCCCCTTCTTCCAGGGGTTTTACCAGTATGTCAGCAGCGGAGCTGGAGCAGCTGAACCCATAGGGATCACAGTTCCAGCGCAGGCTATTTACTATCCATCCCTTTTTCTTTGCTAGCTCTTGCCAGTTGTCTCGAACATTGGAGTAATCTACCAGTTCCGTCATGGTAATGATCGAGGCCATAGTGCACCATAGCGCTACGCAGTATTCATAGCCTTCGAACTCTAGAATTCCGACCTTGTTTGGTAGTGGGCCATGGCATGGGTGTAGCCAGTCTAGAATTTCTCGGCCGGTCCATTGGCCAGGTTCTCGCATTAACAGATCGCGTAAGTAGGCAGCAGGCATTCGCACTCCTTCGTTAAGATCTAGAACTACTGGATACTTATCACACTCTCTCTGCAATAATTGTAGTTGTGACGCAGCGTGATCAGATCAGAAAATATAGTGAAATCATTGGGATAAGTCCTACAGTCCTTCCGACTGTAATCTATTTTGAACAAATGCCCTTGACAAGATCGAACGGGGGTATATGTTCACGGTTGGCTGAAGTACATGTTCGATCAACACAGACAATGGAGGCACGTATGTTGTACCGTCAGGATCATGTTAGACTGCTCAAGGTTTTTGCTAAGGAGTTGCCGAAGCGGCCGAGTTTGAAGGTAGCCGATTTGACTAAGGCGTTCTCTGATATTCAGAAGCGCAAGCCAGATTGTGCTAGTTTGAGCCCTGATAGGGCCTGCAGGAATGCTCTTCGTAAGCCACGTGCTGAGGGGCACATTGAGATTGCGGAGCGTGGGGAGTACAGGCTTACGCAGAAGGGTGTTGCATTCTGCAAGACTTTGGACAAGTTCGAGGCTGCTCCAGATCGAAAGGACGGAGAGCCACGCACCAAGAAGTCCAAGGGTAAGAAGGCTGCGAAGAAGGTGGCCAAGAAGGCAACTGCAAAAAAGGCAGTTGCGGAAAAGACAGTTGCAGAAAAGTCTGCATCAGTGACAAAGGCAGTCAAGAAGGCTGTGGCGCCCAAGAAGGAATCCAAGTCATCTGCCGAGAAGAAGGTAGAGGCATCAGAGCCCAAGAAGACGAACGGAAAGAAGTCTTCGCCAATCTTGCCGCCATCCAGGAAGGCTTCAAAGCCCACTGCTGCAGAGCAGGCTGATGCTGCGGCTATTGCTGCAGAGGCAGCTTCAGAGGACCCAGATGAGGTGGGCGGTGACCCAGAACCGACAGAAGATCTTGCAGATCAACTGAGCCTCTAGTTAGCAGAGTACGAGTTCACAGGAAGAGCCCCCTAGTTAGGGGGCTCTTTCCATTTATGGAGGTTTCATGTCTGATCATCCAGAAAAGCAAGACGTACTGGGAGAGTACAAAGCTGTACTTGCTCAGTGTTACGAACTACAAAAAGTGCTGGAGGATAAACTGATCGCATGTAACAATGCGGATATTTTTCCATCACCGCCACCATTGACCAGATTCAGACTGCCCGAGACTAGGGACAGCATCACACACAACGTAAACTTCAGGGTGGATGGTGAAGACTTAGCTGTGTACATACAGCCCAGTTTCTACAGTGATGGTGTGATGGGAGAGGTGTTTCTAAAGGCAGACAGGCAGGGATCTTTTGTGTCCGGCCTGACGGATGCTATATCAATCATTCTCTCTGTAGCACTTCAGTATGGCGTCCCACTTACGCACATAGTGGAAAAGCTGAAGGGGTCTAGATCTGGAGAAGGCGTGTGTGCGTTGGGAACTCCTCCGATCAAACGCTGTAAGAGTGTAGTAGACTACTTGGCACAGTGGCTTGAACGTGCAGTTTCGCTAAAATCGTGTGATAAGAAACAAGCATAGAGGTGTTGACCTAGACTAGGTTCTTGGTCAATGTATACTAACAGTCAGTTCTAGGAGATATTCATGCAAGAAGAGTCGACCACTGTACTGGACCAGGATCAGATGGAGCAGGTTAAGGCAAGGACTCTGTGGGAGTACACAACAAAAGAGGAGCGAGAAAAGATCAAGAACAGGATCATTGCTATTGCTCCTGTGGCGCGTTCTCCAAAGGCAAAGGATATCCTTCATAAGATCAGTCAGGAAGAAAAGGTTGAGGACCGTGAGGCTGCCTTACTGTGTACGCTGATAAAGAGAGTAGATGCTTGGGGCAGAAATAAGTTAGCTTTTGTAGCACGGAATGCTTCAGATGAGGCGGGTAGGTTGATAGCGAGTAAAGTAAAGCTGCTCAAGGAGGCAGAGACGGCGCACAATCGACTGGTAGAATCTGCCAAGGCTAGGGTCAAGAAGGCCATGTCCCAGCTGCAAGAACAACTCGATGAAGAGTTGGATAAGTTGTCTACTGATAGAGATGCTGCTGGAGACAAGATACGTATTGAGTTCCAACCCAAACTTGATCAACAAGAGGCCAGGTTGAAGGCGATCCGTATCTATGTGACTGATGCAGCAGGCAAGTTCACTTCGCGTATTCAAGGCATGCCTCTCTACGATCTAGAGAGGATTGCAGAGGGCAAGGTTGTGCGAGTCTTAGAAGATTGTGATGGTGTGGAGCAAACTGTTGAGGTCATGTGCCCGGACATGATCCGTGAAACTGTAGAAGGGCCCTAGATAATGATGGCTGGCGTAATAACCGCCGCCATCATGGCACTTGCTCCTATTAAAGTAGCAAGTGTGGTGGATCTATATACCAGTGCCATAGTCCGGTCTACGGAGGCACGGGATATAGATCCACTGCTAGTCGTCTCCATAATTCATGTGGAAACTGGTGGTAGGTGGGAAAGTGATCTAATTAGCCCATCACATGATTACGGGCTGATGCAGCCCCATGTTAGCAAGACCACCAATGTGAATTATATAGGTAGAGAAGAGGAGCTACTTGATCCGGACACCAACATAGAGATTGGTGTGATTATGCTGATCTCTTGGAGGAAGTACCACTCGAAGCACTGTAAGGGTAACCATCACAAATGGTGGGCACACTACAAATGGGGCGTTGAAGTCAAAGACAATATCTACAGCAGGAAAGTGTATAGAGTCTACACTCGCGTGAAAAGGCGTGTACACCTACTGTGCGACCTAGGAGGAAAACATGATCATAGTTGTGGAGGGGTTGGATGCCAGTGGCAAGAACACACAAACCAGAATTCTAGAGAGGTTGCTGCATCCATCCCAGAGAATTTCATTCCCACGATACGAAGGTCCATTTGGACAGGTGCTCAAGAAGCACCTGACAGAGAGAGTAGCTCTGTTCGAGAGAGACTCCTCCGCGATACCACAGTGGGAGCGGTCTCCAGACGACGCCGCCGCTTTCCAAGCCCTGATGACTATGGACAAATACGATGCCGCGTCTGAGATCAAAGCTCTTGATCGAAAAGGCATCCACGTCATTCTAGACCGTTACTGGCCAAGTTCCTGCTGTTATGGAGCTGATGATGGCCTAGACTTCAGTAGCATGATCCGAATTAATTCCTGTCTGCCACAAGCAGATTTGAACATCCTCTTGGATATTTCTGTAGAGGAGGCCACCAGAAGAAGGCCGGAGGCCAGGGACAGGTACGAGCGAGACAAGGAGAAGCTGAGGAACATAAGAGATCGGTACCTCCACATGTGGAATGTAATGGGTGTGGGGATAGAGAAGAAAGCTTGGGTGGTACTGAATGGAGAGAAGGATGAGACGGAGATCACACGTCAGATTCTGGCAGTAGGAGTAGACGCTGGCTACAATCTCCACATCAAGGAGAACCCAGATGTCTGAAGCTGCTCTGCAACTGGTAGTACAGTACGACAACATAGACTGCTGCAACTGTGGGATGACCTTTGCCGTTCCCGTAGCATGGGAAAGGGAGAGACGCTCGAATCATACTGGTTTCTTTTGTCCTAATGGACATCCCCTAATCTTCAACGGGCCATCAGTACTAGAAAAGCAGGTAAAAGAAAAAGAGGAAGAAATAGCGAGACTGAAGTCTAGGTTAGACTGGAAAGAGAAGTCTCTGTTGTCAGCTAACCGTAGCAACATTGCTCTACGGGGACAGAGGACGAAGCTGAAGAACCGGATAAGCAATGGGGTGTGTCCGTGTTGTCATAGAAGCTTCTGCCAACTTCAGCGACATATGAAGACCAAGCATCCAGATTGGGTAGGTAAAGAAGCGCAGTGAGATCGAGCATCCCAGCCCCCTAAAGGGGGCTGGGGATGTGGGGCTCTAGGCTTTGGCTTCTTCTTGTACAGCCAAAGCTGCAGCAGCTTTGCGTGCTTTCTTTCCTCCAGGTCTGATCTTGCTTTCTGAAGAGGCAATAGTCTCTTCAGTGTTTTCTGGAGAGGTGGTGTGTACCACCTCACTCAGACTGAACCTCAGGGGGCCTTGGTCTGGGGCGATTTCGTAGTATATGTGTTTCCACTTCTTGATCTTCTTGCTGGCCGTGTCCTCCTCTTCGAAGTGAGTTACTGTCTTGCACACATCCAGCTCACCTAGAAGTGGGTAGGACGTCATCAACTCCCCCATCAACTCCTGTACATCTTGGACAGACGGCTCTTCATCTTGCCCGAACTGCAGCACCCTCACACCCCGTATATTTCGAAACGTCTGGAGCTTGTCGACGTATTCGATCTTTAGGGTCAGCAGTCCCACCAATGTGCCATTGTCCCACTTATGTCCTGTGTCTGTAACGGTAAAGACACCCTGCGTGTACTCGCAGTCATAACCCCGCACCTTGGCTCTTACAGTCTCTACAGGTTCTCGTGTAGTTCGCATATTTTTGAGTCCTTTCTGGGTTGCAAACTTGGTCATAGTTCTTATACCCACCTATTTAAGGAGTTTGCACATGACTGAAGTTCAAATAGGCATAGATGAGGCTGGCGTAGGACCACTTGCCGGCCCACTAGTTGCAGCTGTAGTAGCATTACCCTACCACCTCAGACTACGCGGAGTTAAAGACTCCAAGAAGATGACAGAGAATTCCAGAGAGTGCGTAATTGATCTGATTCACAGGAGCGCACTGTTTTACGAGGTGCGGTTTGCTCAGCCAGATCAGATAGACAGAGAGGGTATATGGGGCGCCTGGAAGACCATCTGTACTGAGTTAGTGACTCGTGTACGAGAGAGGTTCCCCGAACACGAGGTACTAGTGGATGGCAACAGACTCATAGGCACACTCAGGCACATAACACCCATAGTTGGTGGGGATACGATACATCAGTGCATATCTGCCGCCTCCATACTGGCTAAGCAGGCACAGTGTGGGGCTATGCTAGACTTGCACAAGAAGTATCCCATGTACCACTTTGATCGTCATCACGGATACCCAGTTCCAGATCACTACAAAGCATTAGAGGAGAATGGACCATGCCCAGCGCACAGACAGAGTTACCGGCCAGTACAGCAAGCCTCTCGACATGCTGGTTCGAGACGAGGCTAGGCGTACGGTATGAGTTTCCAGACATGCAGAGTGATAGTGTAGACATGGTTGTCAGGCAGCTCCATGATGCGGTATTTACCAGTATCTCATGCTGCAATATCAGCAGAGCGGTGCTAATCTTACCAAAACAGATCTTACAGAAAGCTGGAGTTAACAGTCGTTGTTTTTGGGAGGCAGAATGGAGTCAACTAAACCCACCAGGTCAGTATCAAGAGGATTGAACAAGGTACCCTCATGTGTGAACTGTGGGGATACGCCTTGTAGAAGTGTGTTCGAGAGCTTGCTGCTGTGCGATAGATGCTACTACCATGTTCACTTCCTGTTGAAGAAGTGCAAGAGAGAGTTTGCAATGGCGTTTGATGTGTACAAGAAGATCTTACGTGCAGCAGCTCTCGAGAAGAAACTACTAATACAGAAGGGAATGCAGGATGTCCAAAAAAGTAAAGCCACCACAGTGCGTGGCAAGATGTAAACACTGTGGATCGGTTAAAGAGTTAGACATGCAGCAGTACTCTGTGGGGGATGAGTTGATTCCATATCCAGGGGGCGGGGACTATGGATATTGCTGGAAGTGTAAGAAGAAGGGCATGATCATAATCGAGGTTCCCAGATATCCACCGAAAGGACCAGTAGGATGGGTGAAGACGTAGTTACCGGAATAGAGATACACAAAAATGGAGTATTGGTGGCCCTGGCATTGCCACCTAGCACAGCTGAGATACCACCCTTCTTTGCTGGGGTAGATTCGATTAAACTGTACTACTTCAAGAGGGTGTCCCTGGTTCCAACTGTGGTGTTTGAACACCTGGCTGGAGACTCACTATCAAAGTGGTTGAACGATTGCCAGATAGTGGGGGTCCCGCTTGGAGGTCCTCTAAGATCAGAAGCAGAAACCTTGAAGTATGTGCACGGCAGAAGTGAGGTCATGCGTGGAAAAACTACTATCGCATCTGTCCTGCTGGCAGACCTGCACTTTACCAAGCACATGGAGCCATATCAGTGGTCTATCTATCTACCTGAAATCTATAGGAAGTTCCTGGCTTTGGGCCCAGCAGAACGTATTTCCTCTTGACGGATACAGACAGCGTGTGTACACCTAAAGAAAAGCCCCTTCGGGCTTTTCTTTAGCCCACATGCGAAAAGCAATAGAACCCACCAACGTAGATCAGGTAAGGCCGCCCATAAAGCCCTGCCTAACACTCGACCAGTTGGACGAGTACTGGGAAGAGCGGGGTATGAAGTATCGGGTAGACACGCTTCATAAGGCGTGTCTCAGTTACGGAATGAACGTAGCTATAGATCGGCCAAAGTTCAGAGCCATGTTGTACGGCATACTGAAGAACTTCTTGGTGGATGGGGAATCACTACTCGATCCAAAGAAGGCGCCTTTGCCCTCTTGGCCGAAGGTTGGACCATGACATTGAGAATCAACAAGGGCGTAGTTCAGTTCAACAAACCAGTGACCGAGGTCAGGAGAACAATGCAAAAGCCTCTATCTCCGGAACAGCAAGCAGCTCAAGATCGAATGGCCGGCATAAAGGCTGGAGCTAGGCCAGTGGGTGGGATACCGAGAGTACGAATTCCCCCACTGGATGCAGACCCACTACCTGGTGGAGGGTCTATGTCTGCACAAGCAGAGGCTCTCAGAGACCCTACAAATCCACTAAGCCCGGCATACAGCCCTGAGCTAGCTGCAATGGCTGCTCGGGAGCGTTCTACTGGTCAAGGTCCTTTCGATCTATTGCCAGATTCCGCAGTAGAAGACCCTGGGTTCATTCCCGGCATTGGCTCCAGAGTGGCAGCTAACCAGCCTAACGTACAGCAAGGTCCGCCGAAAGGACCATTAGGGCAGCTACGACCGGAGACTCTACAAGATCTGGAGAAGTTGAACACGCTTCAGAAAACTGCAGAGCAGGTCCAACAGTCGGAGGCACAGAAGGAGGAGGCTAAAGCTGCGGAAGTAGAGAGGCAGATAGTGGACAGTGCTGCACAGCAGGTCGCTGAGTTGGGTTCCTTGATGAGTGGGAGTGATTGGGATCAGCTCAATAACCCTACTCGTAGAAAAGAGATCGAATCACGCTTGAGCCCGATGAAGCTTGAGGATATTTTGATCTATGGGGAGGTACGTCAGGAGGTTCCAGTCGTTCCTGACAAGTGCGTGTTCTTCTTCAGGTCCTCTAGTGGGGCAGAAGACTTGGCAGTCAAGAGAATGATGTTCGGGGAGCAGGGTGGAGACAGGTACATGCTAGACAAGTTCTCCTTGATGAACCTTGCCCTAGGAGTTATCTCCATAAATGGTATGCAGTTGCCATCTCACCTCGATAGCAAGAAGAAGTTCGATGAGAAGCTGTTCCAGAAGAAGTTCGACATGTTGATGCGCTTTCCAATCCAGCTACTGGCGGATATGGGGGTGCAATACATGTGGTTTGATTACAGGGTAAGGCAGTTATTCACCAAGTCCACGGAGGTCCTAAAAAACTCCTAGCGACTCCTCTGGGATGGGCGCGGGCCAATCTTCTCTACGATAGATTGGTTGAGCCGCCTGAGCCAGGCACCCCGATGGAGTCGATGATGCTGATGGTCTGGCGATCTAGACAAGATATTAGGCTGTACGAAACAAAAACTGTAGCAAACGCAATCATGATAGCTGGACAGGCACCAAGTGCGGAACTGAATAGAGAGCTACAGAAGACCTGGACTGATTATCGAGAAGCACTGTTTCCATTCTCCAAAGGAATCGAGAAGACGCAAGATAGTAAGGCTCTGGATTATCTCAGAAGCCAGATCAAACAAGGCCCACTCAAGATCATACCGCTTGAACCGCTTACAAAGGGAGGAAAACGCCGCATGAGAAACAGGAGGCAAGCATGAGTACCTTTCGGCTTTGCCCAGCTTGTGGCTCGTCCAAAGTCACAATGGAAGGATTGCTAGACAGCAGCCCATCTAAGTGTAAATCTTGTACATGGACTGGCACATGCAATGATCTAGTATTGCATGAGATTGATCCCGATAGGCTACATATGATAGCCACTGCTGTGGCTCAGGACTACTTACGTGCACTGGCAAAGCTAGCTGCTGTACCCATTGGTCAGGCTATGACTGCATCAGGTTTGGTGGATGGTTCTGATCCGAATATGCTTGCAAGACTGATACGCGCTGCAGTTGGTGGCGCACATAAGGCAACACTAGAAGAGATCGTACAGATTCAAGGAGAACTGCAGAATGCCAAACCATCTTGATAGCACCTTGTTACATCGCCCTGATGAACACGAGGCAGGTGGTGCAAGTGAGCTCTATTGCTGGATGCCTGGCACGGAAGACAGGGAGTGTAATGGGTCTTGTGTGGCCTTTGATCCCAGGTTCAATGAAGACCAGCGCTTTACCTCCTGCATGGTTCTAAACACCTTCAGATCTATAGGTCTGACGGTAGGCATCCAAGCCAACAATCGCAAAGCTGAGGTAGCTAGAGCATCGGAACCAAAACCGCCGGAGGTAAGATGAGAATCATAGGCTTCGCACAGACTGTGCGACTAGATCAAACACCAGCAGAGGGCTACGAAATTAGAGTCCTCCTAGATGGTGGAGAAGAGGCCAGTATCCCCACAAATGAGGAAACTGTACAGGCACTCATACAGCTGTCTCAGGGTATCCACAAGAGCCAGAATCCAGGTGGCTACTCTATTAGTACGCGAGTGGTGCCGGAGGAGAGACTGCCCAGCATGCCAGAATCGCAGTTTCCACAAGACTATGTAGCGTCTACTGGGGATGAGGACACATCTGAGTTTGGCGGAGATGTGGCTGAGCCGACACCAGCCCCAGTTCGAAGGGTTTCGACACCTGCCATGGATGAGATGGGTTACCCCATAGTCCCACAGTCTACGCAGTCTGAGAGTATGCCCAGGCCAGCATTTCTGGGCAATGACGATGAGGATGGACAGCAGATATGATCCAGTTCGTTTGCCCCAATTGCCCTACTGGCTATCAGATATCAGGCAACTGGTTTAAGATCCAGGAGTTACTAGTAGCCCACCCCAGGTGGAAGGATCATGATAAGGAGTGCCCATTATGTGGCGGGGTATTGCTACTGCAATCTCCGAAGATAGCTGCAGATCGTGAGTGGAGGCGTCTCAATGTAGATGAGTTCTTCAGGGCTCTGTGTGGCTTTGGTCTGCCAGATGAGCTTGGCTGTGCTCCTGAAGTTGTGTCTGCTTTGATACGGGCTAATCCTATTATCGGTATAGACATGGCCGAAGCTGGCGGAGATCGAACTGCAGTCTACTCGATCATTCTTAGTAACGACCTGAAGTTGCATTTGGTGTCTTCTCCAGAAGGCCCATGCATTTACAAGATTACGAGGTCTCAGCATGGAAACAGTGATAGCAGTCATCTACCGAAGGAAACCACAGACGTCGTTATTCAACGCCCACATCAGGGAGTACCAGCTACAAGAGAAGAAATTGGTCCTAGTGCGGGAGCTGGTAATGCTAGTTCAGACATCAATGCAGAAGGTGTTGGAGGAGCTACACCACCAGGTAAAACCCTACAAGCATGCCCAGATATGGATGCAAGCAGTACCATGGGAGCCACAGCCGGAGGGGGCTCGAACTCCACCAGTACACAGACTACCCCCTGACATGTGTGGCTTGATAAGAAGTAATCTGCCTGCGGCAATTGAGGCTTTCGCACCGATCCAGTTCCCAGTACCACAACCAAAACAACAGGAGAGTTAGAATCATGGCCAATACACGCAATCGTCTACCCCCAGAACCGGAACCACAGGATTACAAGAGCATCGGCAAGGTGGCACAACTCGAGCTATTCCTTGTGGGCAATGTCACTGATGGAGAGGGAAAGACTGCACCCTCCAGAATTGTTCTCCGTATTCGTGGGGACAAGAAATTCTATTTTCCATTCCCACCAGGAACAGAGCAGTCCATGAAGACCGCTAGTCCTTGGCTTCAGAAGGCACTCGAGGATGCCATTGATGGTAGGTCAGGGGATGCAGGTCCTGATGACCTTGGTAGTGCAGTGCCAACCGGGAGCCCGACATAATCATGAGATTACTTCACGACAACATTCTGATCAAATTGGACCCTGAGAAGGACACCATAGGGTCTGGCCTGCTCATCAAGCCACAGAATGTCCACGAGCATGTGCTCCGGACAGCTGAGGTTGTGCAAGTAGGACCAGGTCAGTGGGCCAAGAGGGCTGCTGTACGTATCCCTGTGGGTGTGGAGGTCGGAGATGGGGTGGTGTTCGTCAAGTTTGTAGCTACCCATACAGAAACTGCCAAGTCTATCCAGAAGGCGGTTGGGCTAGATCACGCCATCATCAAACCTGAAGACGTGCTTTTGATCTACGACAGAGCAGAGCCTCCGGAGATCAATCAGTGAGGGTAGTGTACTTAGAAGAGGCAACTGGAACGGTTGTCTTGAACTTCATGTTTCTTCCTACATTCATAGGGCAGAACCCTATTGTCCAGAAGGAGCTGAAGAGGGAGATGAATGCCCTATTTGTGGGAAGACCTGCAACACCAGCACTTATGGATGAGATTCACCACTGGATCATACAGTGGCTGCATGGCAAGTTCCAGATAACCGGCCTAGACAAATATCTACAGGCAATAGAAGAGGTGCAAGATGCTGATACTACAGCTGGCCGACGTGACGAGTTGGCCAATCAAAGGCCCAATAGGTAATGTGTACAACGGTGTGTTGCCCGCACGTATGAAGTATGTTCACCCGTCCGTTGTGAATGGACTACGGGCCATTACTACAGACAACAAGTACAACATCGCAATGTCGGACATGTTTAGATCTCCAGCATCCAGCCTGGCGGCTAGACAACTGAAGAAAGGTGTGCAACGTCCAGGATTCAGTGGGCACAACTACGGCATATCCATAGATATTGACATAGATCAGTCAGTCAAGTTGATGGGTATGTCCTACCCAGACCTGGTGAGGTGGATGGCTGTGAAGGGGTGGACTTGCTATCGGTCGGACTATCAGTTGGGTCCAGAAGCTTGGCACTTCAACTACCTAAATATGGGTCCTGTTCCTCCACCACGGTCGGATGGGCCTATTCAGTGGATTACAACTACGTACGGCGCACAAATGACTGGGGATGAGCGGTGGGTGCAGACCTGTCTGCAGCAGCTGAAGTTGTATGATGGCGACATAGATGGGCAGTTTGGTCCGCACTCTCAGGCCGCTCTGAAGCAGTTTGAGTTGATGTATCAGCTGCCACCTACTGGTGTAATAGACCAGATCAATTGTTGGTCTTTGGCTATAGCCACTTGTACCAAGAATACCACTCCCGTAGCTCCCTAGTGCTCAATGGCTAATGTAAACGTACGTACCCGCCTAGACCTAAAGATCGAACAAGATCTGAAGAACTGGGTAGTGGCCTATGCCAAAAGAAAGCAAACTACAGTCACCAGTTTGGTGTGTAGGTACTTCACAGAGTTGAAGGCTGAAGAAGAGAGATTGTCGGAGATTGTGGAGCAGATATGACCGGCTTAGGCCAAACTCAGACCATTCAGACTGTCTCGTTGCAGGCAGAACTACCGTCGTCTGTCGATGGGATAGTTGAGAAGGTTCGTGAGATATTGAGCCGTGGGAATGTGCAAGAGATAGTAATTAGGGACGGACAGCCCATCACCTACCAGAAGTTGGTGGTACCTGGAGAAGAAGTCACACCGCTGGAGGAGTTGACAACAGGGGTTAGCCTGAATGACATGGCTAGAAACATAGACATGGAGGAGTTCAATCTGACGGAGCAGGGCCTTGAGAAGGCTACCCCTCAAACGATCTTCTTTTGGATGTACTTCTTCTTGGAGTACGAAGGATGGGTCCCTACCCACCTGCTGGTTAGTAAAGATAGTCAGTTCTGGCCCTGGGCGGGTCTTCCACGTAGACATGGCCGAAAGTGTGGTGTGTTCTTGAATCTGGAGGTTCATAGGGATGAGGTGGTGCCATCTAACGTGGCCATCTTGTTCGGGTCTACACATAAGCATGCAGCAGTAGAAGAGGTAAAGTACGCCTTGAAGGTCACAACGGAGGCATTGATCAATGAAAGAACTCACAAAGAAGCTACTGGAAGCGGGAGTAATCCCAGCACAGTCGGTAGCTCTACTTAGGAAGTGGCAAGCTCTTCCGGACGATATGCCGGATGATATGAAGCTGGCACAGACTCAAGAGGAGCTTCTGAAGATTGTGGATGAGTTGGCTGGTACGCTAGAAAGAGAAGATGAGATGCCAGAGCTACGGGAGATAGATCTAGACATAGGCTACGCTTTGAAAAACACAGCCGATGCTAGTATTACCGTCAACGCTGGCTTACACCAGAACTTGAACTGTAGGTGTAGATTAGGGGAGACTAGAGATCATAAGCTCGTGTATGTGATTTCTAACCCACTCAGGGATGCAGTCTTTGCCCGGCGGGGGAACACAATCACCTTACCTTGGGGGCAGTGTGTGATCACAAGTGTGGAGCCCAGATATCAGGACAAGGAACTCAAGTACTACGTTATGGAAGTGGAGGCATCAGATGCCTAAGTGTATGAACTGTGGTGAAAATTACCCAGCAGTGTATCTGCGTCAGGTACAAGAGAAGATTGTGTGTGGTGAGTGTGAACAGGTAGTCCGCCTTCGAAAACTGGCAATAGTAAAGGAGAGTCCAATGGCCGAATCAAAGAGACATCTGGTAGCGTCTATCAATGTATTTGAGATCGAAACTGCAGATGGTGGTAGAGACCATCTGGCTGAGGTGCAGGTTGGTGTAGGTGGCCTCAATGTGAAGTTTGATGCTACGTTTGATCAAATTCGTGACTTCTTTACCAAGCGCCGAGAGCAGCATACGACGGCAAAGGCTAAGCTGGTATCATGAGTAGTGATTCCTGGGTAGATCTCTTGGAGGGATTCCCCTCGGCTGGGCAGAGCTCTATCCAGGGAGAACACATACCAAGCATAGATCTAATCAAGAAGAGGCTGGCGAAGTGTCTGGTTTTATCAAATGAGCAACATCCTAGAGAGGGTGCAGTACAGGCAGTAGCCATGCTCGTTAGAAGGACAGCACTGCAATACGGTAAAGAAGCTGCAGCTGCAGTACTGGATGAACTCTTCAACAGTCATCCAGTGCTATTACTACATGAAGGAGAAGAAGTGCATGGTAATTACAAAGATGGAAGCAATCCAACTCCACACAATGACGACTGTGGAGGTGATAAACACCTATACGACAACTCTGAAGGGTCTGGTGGATTCGGGTCTCCTGGTCCTGGAGAAGGATTTGCTCAAAGACCTACAGAGGGAGCTCAAGTTCTTGCGCTTCCTACGAGAAAATCAAGAGACGGCATTTCGCGTAGACACGTAGAGCTGGAGCTGGAAGAGCATGAGCTGGACTTGAGAGCCTTCTCTGCAGCCTACAGTAAGATCCATCAGAGGGTGATGGATGTGAAGGATGGAGGTCGCTTGATGACCCTAGTCAACTGGTCTGGTACTTCAGCCGTTATGGGTTCACTAGAACTTGCTACGCACGCTATGGAGAGAACTATAGAAGAGCTTCGAGACATCCTGAAGCGTATGGATGCTGGAGCAATCGTGAACAGTGATGAGGAGTAGTTATGGCTACCAATGCTGAGAGACTTGCTATGGCTGTAGAAGCTAGTGGCTTTGCAACAGTGATCAAAAAGACAGAGCCATCAGGCTCTGTTCGATTGCTGTGTAGGGTGTCTGACAAGAGGGTTTGGTGTGCGCTATTGGAGTATGTACTGGGCCGGAAGAAGGATTGGACCGAGCATGTGTGTCAGCAGTACTTCATGAACGATGGCAAGCTTGTTTACGGCTGGAATTTCATTCTGAATGCAGAGGATGTAGATGCTGCTGTGGCTAATGCTTGCAAGCTATTTGATGCTGCCACAGTTTTCACTACTACCACCAAACCAAGGAAGAGGACTCGAGGTCCTGTAGACGAAGTACCGCTAGTAGGGGCCAGCCCAAACAGAAATGCGAAGGGATCATTTGATCCAAGACTTCCTGGTCCCTCTAGGGGTGGTCCAAGCCACAAAGGTGCATACACTGTAACGGAGGGTGGCCGATGACTGATTTCTTTGGGCCGAAAGAGAGTCAAGCGCTCAGGGAGCGCTTGGGGGAACAAGACCTAGGGAAGCTGAATGAGAAAGAGGAGCATGCCATCAAGGAGAGGATGGCTGCTACAGACAAGTTCTTCAATGATCAAGTTAGGGCCAAGTACAAACTAGAGGTACAGTTCTACGAAAAGCGCTCTACCATAGAGCCATTTGCGGGCGTCATGTCCTTTCTACTCAACGGCAACCGTCTACACGGTGGCGGTGATAGCAAGGTCTATCTTTGCCCAGTAGATAGCTGCTATGGGGTAATAGACCCAACAGACTGTCAGCTGGTTGATCTAGATGCTAATGCACTCACCCCAGACCTATCCAAGATACCGCTCAAAGTGGTATGCCCCAAGTGCAGGAACATTTCACTCTCTTCGAATCTGTGGGGAGAGCGGCTATTGAGGTTGAACACGCAGGGGTGGGCTAGGGCTCTGTGCAACAACTTTCGATATCTGGGCAGCAGTGCCGATATACGTCTGGTATTCCATCATGCTGATCTACACGCCCACACCCAGTCTGAAATGAACCGTGGGGCGAATGGTTCTATCATCATAGAGGCACGGCGAAGAAGGCAGAAGGCAGTGTACCCCCTAAAAAACATACTCAAAGACACAGCGCATGGGGCAGATCTATATGGTAGATTCCTATCGTTCGTAAGAGAGGGCTAAAAAATGCAACCGTGCTGTCGAATACTGCCTCCAGCCCTCGCTGCATACCTCGACTTGCTGGATTTCAACCTGCATCTCTCTGACGGAGATTCTCTTGGCCTGGCGGTCTGAGCGACTTCGTTAGTCTACAATCGAGATCAAAGGACTTATACCATGGACTTGCCAACATTTGCAACCTTCCACGATAAGATGAAGGAACGAGATCTATTGCTCCAGAAGATGGCTGTGTGGCAAGAGCTACATGAGCATCTGCTGAAGTTCCTAGATACGGATGCTACTCCTACCAAGCTTGGGATACGGTCCAAGGGAGAGTCCTTGACAGTTTCCCAGTCGATTATTACTGTAGTCAGGTCTCATATAGAGATTGAGATAGGCCGATTGGACACCGAGATCGAGAACATCAACAAAGCAAAGGTGGCTGAGAATGAAACCAAACGCGAGAATCCGACAGCTCCGAAAGCAGAAGGCACTCCAGAGGCGGGGAATCCGAAAGGAAAAGGAGGGGGAAGAAAGCCCTCAAAACCCGTTCCAGCAGCTAGTTGATTTCGTCAACAAGATGCATGCAGAGTTGGCGAAGCTTAGCCAGGATGTACAAAATGCAATAGGGCAACTGTACCAGAACGATCAGAATGTCAAAGCCGGTCTGGATGCTGCCGAGTTCAATCTTCGAGCACACCAAAAGGTAATCAATGCTGTCGCTGTGGATATGCTGGACTACGTAATCAACAAAGATCCTGTATTCCAGTTGCCCACTAGGATCAACACAGTCACGGTGGAAGTGCCTATGACAGAGTCTGAACCGGCCCATAAGAGTGTCAGTGTGGACTGGCCAAAGTACCACGGTTATGTGGAAGCCGAAATGAAGGCGATGGCGGAAGAGGCACGAAAAGTAGACCTAGCAAAGCGCACAGAGCAAGTGAGAGATCTGGAAGACAGTGGCAAGTTGCAGAAGTTCAAGGACCACATCTTCGAGACAATCGAACAAACTGAGGAAGATAAAGAAGCACGCAAAGCTAGAGCTAACGCCTTCTTCAATGATGTCTACGGACAGATTGCTCTGGTCAAAGCGGGTAAAGAGTACAGCGGGCCAAAACTGGATGTACTACTGCACATGATCGAAGCAGAGGAAAAGCGTACTGCAGGTACACCAACTCCACAGGAGGAGATTGGCACACTGACAGAACCACCTGAGACGGATGAAGACACCCACGAGTTCGGAGGTTGATCAATGCAAAAAGCCATTACAGGACAAAAGAAAAAAACGGTGATCAGTCACGCGGACCATCCAGCTGCTCATCGTAAGGTCCGTTGTCCACACTGTAGTGGCTATGCAGTGGGTACGGCCCACAACGATAAGCAGTTT